>Ga0134125_10000024_pt1 | contig 236050 bp, 203 predicted proteins | sample KB31751_FD_96464 | JGI IMG/M metagenome (GOLD analysis project Ga0134125, IMG submission 96464) | Terrestrial soil microbial communities with excess Nitrogen fertilizer from Kellogg Biological Station, Michigan, USA - KB3-175-1 | ecosystem: Environmental > Terrestrial > Soil > Unclassified ...
CCCGCCCCCTCCCAACCCCCCTCACCGGGAGAAGAGGGAGGGCAACGCGAAACGGCCTCGCATGCCTTCCCCCTCTCCCGGGGCGGGAGAGGGGGTTAGGGGGTGAGGGTTTTGGGCGGGGGAGCGCTCGGGTAAGTAAAGTTAGCGCCTTAAGCCGCCCCTACTCCCCCTCCGCCCGGATCGGAAACAGCTCGGCCTGCCGGCCCTGGCCGGGGGTGACGGCCACGCGGTAGTCGCCGGTCCAGCAGGCGGTGCAGTAGCTGTCGCGGGGACCGGTGACGGCGCTGAGCATGCCGTCGAGGGAGAGGTAGGCGAGGCTGTCGGCCTGGATGAACTCGCGGATCTCCTCGATCGACTTCTGCGCCGCGATGAGCTCGTCGCGGCAGGGGGTGTCGATGCCGTAGTGGCAGGGCCACTCGGTGGGCGGCGCCGAGATGCGGACGTGCACCTCGGCCGCGCCGCCGTCGCGCACCATGCTCACGATCTTGCGCGAGGTGGTGCCGCGGACGATCGAGTCGTCGACCAGCACTACCTTCTTGCCGGCGAGCAGCTCGCGCACCGGGTTGAGCTTGATCTTCACCCCGAAGTTCCGGATCGACTGCTTGGGCTCGATGAACGTGCGGCCTACGTAGTGGTTGCGGGTGAGGCCGAACTCCATGGGCAGGCCGCTCTCGCGGCTGTAGCCGATGGCGGCGTAGAGGCCGCTGTCGGGCACCGGCACCACGATGTCCGCCGCCGCCGGGGCCTCGCGGGCCAGCCGCGCGCCCATCCGCAGCCGCACCTGGGCCACGGAGTCGCCGAAGTGGCGGCTGTCGGGCCGGGCGAAGTAGACGTGCTCGAAGATGCAGCGCGTGGGCTCGACGGGCTGCGCCAGGTGATAGCTCTCGACGTGCCCTTCCCGCGAAACCACCACCTCGCCGGGCTCCAGCTCGCGCACCAGCCGCGCGCCCAGGAGGTCGAAGGCGCAGCTCTCCGAGGCGAAGCAGGGACTGCCGTCGAGATCGCCCAGCAACAGCGGCCGGAAGCCGTTCGGATCGCGCGCCGCGATCAGGCAGTGGTCGGTGATCAGCAGCAGCGAGTAGGCGCCCCGCACCTCGCCGAGCGCCAGCATGAACGACTCGACGAGGTCCTGACGCGGGTTGCGGGCCATCAGGTGGAGGATGACCTCGGTGTCGCTCGTGGTCTGGAAGATCGAGCCTTCCTGCTCCAGGCGCTCGCGGATCTCGGTGGGATTGACCAGGTTGCCGTTGTGGACGATGCCCACCGGACCCATGGAGGTCTTGACGACGATCGGCTGCGCGTTGGCGACGACGCTCGATCCGGCCGTCGAGTAGCGGGTGTGCCCCAGCGCCCGGCGGCCGGGCAGCCGGGCGATGACCTTCTCCTTGAAGATGTCCGAGACGTGGCCCATCCCCCGCTCAAGATGGAGCTGGATGCCGTCCCAGGAGACGATGCCGGCGCTCTCCTGCCCGCGGTGCTGGAGGGCGTAGAGGCCCAGGTACGTCAGATTGGACGCGTCGTCACAGCGGTCGATGGCGAAGATTCCGCACATGGCTTTTCAAGTAACGAAAGTTAACGGTCCGAAATTCTTCTACAGGCCCAACGCCTTGGGCAGCGCCGTGGACCAGATCTCGTGGAGACGGGCGACGGGGGCGCTCAGCACCTCGCCGCCGCTCTTCAGAACCAGATCGGCGCCGCCCGTCTCGCCGATCTCCCGCGCCGGAACTCCCATCGTCGTGGCGGCTTCGAGAACCTGTTCGAGCGCCGCCGGGGGCACGGCCACGAGGGCCCGCCCTTGAGACTCCGAGAAGAGGTCCGCCCCGGCCATTGAGACTTCCACCCGGGCGCCCATCGGCCGCCGGCCGAAACAGGCCTCGGCGAGGGCGATCAGGAATCCGCCCTCGGAAAGGTCGTGCGCCGTGTGGAGCAACCCCTGGGCGACGAGGCTCCGCAACAGCCGGGCGAGGCGCAACTCGGCGTCGAGCACCACAGCCGGCGGCCGGCCCTGCTCCAGATCGTAGAGGAGGCGCAGGTAGGCCGCGCCGCCGAACTCGGAGCGGTCGTCGCCCAGCAGGACGATACGGTCCCCCTCGTGCCGGAACCAGGGATCGGGCAGGCTCGCGAGGCTCGGAATCACTCCCACCATGGCGATGGCCGGCGTAGGATAGATCGAGGCGCCCTCCGTCTCGTTGTAGAACGAGACGTTCCCCGAGATGACGGGCACGGAGAGCGCCCGGCAGGCCTCGGAGATGCCGCGGACGGCCTCGCGGAACTGCCAGGAGATCTCCGGCCGCTCCGGGTTGCCGAAGTTGAGGCAGTCGGTGAGGCCCACCGGCTCGGCGCCGACGCAGGCGAGGTTGCGTACCGCCTCGGCCACCGCCTGGGCGCCGCCCCGCCGCGGATCGAAGTAGCAGTAGACGGGGTTGACGTCGCAGGTCATCGCGAGCCCCGAGGGCGTGCCCTTGAGGAGCACCACCGCGGCGTCGCCGCCAGGACCTTGCACGGTGTTGGTGCGCACGGTGTGGTCGTACTGCTGCCAGATCCACCGCTTGCCGGCGAGCTCGGGGGTGGCCAGGAGCTCCTCCAGCGCCTGCCGTGGATCGGAAGGCTGCGGCACTTCCGGAGCTTTCCAGCGCTCGGCGAGATCCGCCGGCTCGGCGACCGGCCGGTGGTAGACCGGCGCCTCCTCGGTCAGCGGCTGGATGGGGATGTCCGCCGCCGTCTCGCCGTGCCAGGTGAGAAGGGCGCGGCCGGTGTCGGTGATCTCGCCGATGTCCACCACCTCCAGGCCCCAGCGGCGGAAGACCTTCTCGACCTCCTCCTCCCGCCCCTTCCTCGCCACCAGCACCATGCGCTCCTGCGACTCGGAGAGCATCATCTCGTAGGGCGTCAGGCCCGGCTGGCGCAGCGGCACGCGGTCGAGATCGAGGCGCAGGCCGGTGCCGCCGCGGCCGGCCATCTCGAAGGTCGAGCTGGTGAGACCGGCGGCGCCCATGTCCTGAATGGCGACGATGGCGCCCGTGCGCATCGCCTCCAGGCAGGCTTCGAGCAGGATCTTCTCGGTGAACGGGTCGCCCACCTGCACCGTCGGGCGCTTCTGCTCGCTCTCCTTGTCGAACGACTCGGAGGCCATGGTGGCGCCGTGGATGCCGTCACGGCCGGTGCGACTGCCCACGTAGAGCACGGGGTTGCCGGCGCCGCTCGCCCGGGCGTGGAAGATGCGGTCGCGCCGGGCGACGCCCAGCGCGAAGGCGTTGACCAGGATGTTGCCGTTGTAGCAGCGGTGGAAGCCGGTTTCGCCGCCGACGGTGGGGATGCCCATGCAGTTGCCGTAGCCGCCAATCCCTCGGACCACGCCGTCGATGAGGAAGCGCATGCGGGGCGCGTCGATCTCGCCGAAGCGCAGGGCGTCCATGCAGGCGATGGGACGGGCGCCCATGGTGAAGATGTCGCGCAGGATGCCGCCGACGCCGGTCATCGAGCCCTGGTACGGCTCGATGAAGCTCGGGTGGTTGTGCGACTCCATCTTGAAAACCGCCACGAAGCCGTGGCCGACGTCCACCACACCGGCGTTCTCGCCCGGCCCCTGGAGGACGTGCGGCCCCTCGGTGGGAAACTCCCGCAGGTAGATCTTCGACGACTTGTAGGAGCAGTGCTCACTCCACAGGGCGGAGGTGATGCCGAGCTCGGTCCAGTTGGGATCGCGGCCGAGGATCTTCTTCAGCCGTTCGAGCTCCTCCCCGGTGAGGCCGATCGAGCGCGCGGTCTCGGCATTGACCGCCGGCTCCGAGACAGTCACCGTCATTGCCTGGCCCCCACGCTTTCGAGATGCCGGGCGCCGGCCTCGACGAGGCTCTCGAAGAGCGCCAGGCCGTCCGTGTTGCCCAGCACCGCCTCGGAGGCACGCTCCGGATGGGGCATCAGCCCCAGCACGTTGCCGGCCGCGTTGGCGATGCCCGCGATGTTGCGCGCCGCGCCGTTGGGGTTGCTCTCCGGCGTGACCCGGCCGTCCGGCTCGCAGTAGCGGAAGACCACCTGGCCGCCCGCCTCCAGCGCGTCCAGCCGCTCCGGCGAGTCCTCGTAGTTCCCCTCGGCGTGGGCAATGGGCAGGCGCAATACCTGCCCCTGCGCCAGCCTGCCGGTGAAGGGCAGATCGGTGCGCTCCGTCTTCAGGTGGACGTCCAGGCACTGGAAGCGCAGATTCTCGTTGCGCCGCATGGCGCCCGGCAGCAGGCCGGTCTCCAGCAGCACCTGGAAGCCGTTGCAGATGCCCAGCACCAGGCCGCCGGCCTCGGCGTGCCGTTTCACGGCGCCCATCACCGGCGACAGGGCGGCGAGGGCGCCGGCGCGCAGGTAGTCGCCGTAGGCGAAGCCGCCTGGCAGCACGATCAGCTCGCAGCCCTGGAGCGAGTCGTCCTGGTGCCAGAGGAACGCGGCCTCCTGGTGGAGCACGTGCTTCCAGACGTGGTAGACGTCGTGGTCGCAGTTGCTGCCGGGGAAGACGACGACGCCGCACTTCATGGCCGGATTCCGTCGGTGCCGAGGCTCTCGACCGAGCTGCCTAGCAGCTCCACCGAGTAGTCCTCGACCACGGTGTTGGCCAGCAGTTTCTCGCACATCTCGCGAAGCTGGCTCTCGGCAGCCTGGGGATCGCCGGTGCCGAGCGAGATCTCGAAGCTCTTGCCGGCGCGGACGTCGTCGACGCCCGGGAAGCCGACGCGGGTGAGCGCGTCGCGGATCGCCTTGCCCTGCGGATCGAGGATCTCGCGGCGGGGATAGACCGTCACTCTTGCCTTCACGGTTCTTTGGACCTCCTAGATCGCTTCCTAGACTTCGAGCCAGGGCGTCGGGTGAAACTGCTCGGTCACCGCCAGCCGCGCGGAGCAGCCCTCCCGGTCCAGCGCCTCGCCGATCGCGGCGGCGGCCAGGGCGGGCAGGTTGTTGGTGCGGGAGAGATGATAGAGGGCCACCCAACTCAGGCGGCTCCCCATCAGCTCGGGGAGGCCTTCCGCGGCCTCCCGGTTCGACAGGTGGCCATGGCGGCCGGCCACCCGCTGCTTCAGGCTCCAAGGATACGGGCCGTTGCGCAGCATGTCGAGATCGTGGTTGGTCTCCAGCAGCAGGACGTCGAGGTCGCGCAGCCTTCCCCAGGCGAGGCTGGTGCGGCAACCGATGTCGGCCACCAGCCCCAGGCGCCGGCCCGACGGGGTCTCCACCACGAAGCCCACGGGCTCGGCGGCGTCGTGCGGAATCAGGAACGGCTCGATCACGAACCCCGCCACCTCCCGCGGCTCCCCCGAGCGGATCAACACCGTGGACCGGAACCGGTCCTCCTTCAGGCCCGCGCCCTCGCGGGTGCCGGCGGTGGCCAGCACGGGGACCTTGAACCGCCTGGCGAAGGCGTCCACGCCCCGGCAGTGGTCCTGGTGCTCGTGGGTGAGGATCACGGCGGAGATGGTCTTCGGATCGACGCCGAGCAGCGCCATCCGCCGCACCAGCTCCTTGCAGGAGAAGCCGGCGTCGATGAGGATGCGGCGGCCGCCGGACTCGACGACCACGGCGTTGCCGCCGCTGCCCGAGCCGAGGATGCCGACTCGCAACGGCGACCCCCCTGGGTCGGGCGCGGGCTTGGGGATGTACGGAGGTGGAGCGGATGTCGGAGCGGGGAGCGCGGGCGCAGCGGCCTGGAGCTCCTCCGAGGGACCGGGAGCGAAGAAGCTCTGCTGCCCTGCCGCCTCCAACTGCCGCCGCCGGCGGATGATCCTTTCCAGAGGGGATCCCACCCCCCGGAAAATACCACATTTTGTGGCCGGCCCCGAGACCTAGGCTAGAACTTGTACTCCCGGCCCTGCTCCAGAAACTCGATGTCGGGGTTGCGCAGCAGCGCGATCTCTTCCTTGATCTTCTCGACGCAGGGGGGCTTCAGGTGGTGGACGAGGATGGGGACCCGCTTCTGCAGCTTCCTCAGCTCGATCTCCAGGGTGCGGGGGGTCAGGTGCAGGGAGACGTCCGCCACCTGCTGCAAGGAGTTGTCGAAGCTGGTGTCGATGCACAGGGCCTTCAGGTTCGGGGTGCGGTTGGCGATCTCCCAGAAGCGCTGCGTGGGACCGGTGTCGCTCGACCACAGCACGGCGGCGCCGTTGTGCTCGATGAGAAAGCCATGGGTGGGCACCAGGTGGTCCACCGGAATGGGCGTGAACTTGACGCCGTCGATCACCACCGGCACCTCGCTCTCCAACTCGAGGAAACGCACCGCCGGCAGCAGGTGGTTGGGCAGGCGGGTGAAGTCCGGCCAGGTGGCGTTGTTGAACAGGTACTTACGCAGAGCGTAGACGGTGGCCGACGAGGCGTAGATGTCGATCGCCCCTTCGCTGCGGCCGAAGACGTTCTCGATGAAGAACGGCAGCGAGTTGGTGTGGTCCATGTGCGAGTGGCTGAGGAGGATGGAATGCACCCCCACCTGCCTCTCGATGGAGAGGGACTGAGACAGCGATCCGGCGTCCAGTGCGATCGTGCCGTTGATCAAAAGGCACGTCATCCTGCACTCCAGGCTCTCGCCGCCATAGCCCCCTAGCACCTGGATCAGCATATATAGAAACAGGATTGTATCCCTCGGGCGCCCAGGGGACAAGCAAGGGCGGCCGGGGACGTTGGAAAGAGCTTCGCGAAAACGCTGGGAGCGCCGGCTTGGCGGCGCTCCCAGGAAGGGCTTAGAACCGGTAGCCGATCCAGAACTCCGTCTGGAAGCTCCCCGAGTGCTTGAGGTCGTAGGGCCGCGCGAAGTCCCAGTTGAAGTCCAGGCCGAGGAAGCGGGCGGTGAGACCCCAGCCGTACGAGGCGATGGCGTTCTGCAGCGTCCCGGTGTCGGAGTTGTAGAACCGGAACTTCTCGAAGCCATGGTAATAGGCGCCGCCGACGTCCACGAAGAGAACGCCGCGGATCCCCTGGAACGCCAGCACCGGGGTCGCCAGAAGGTCGACCAGCGGGAAGCGCAGCTCGAAGTTGGCGAAGAACGCCCGGTCGCCCACCAGCGAGCGGAAGTTGACGCCGCGCACCGTGTCGAGGCCGCCGAAGTAGTAGGGCGTCGGCTGGTTGCCGTTCGACTGGCCGGCGAAGAGGCGGAAGGCGAAGTTGCTGCGCTGGGTGAGGTGGACGTACTGCCGGATTTCGAGGTCGGTGGCGGTGTACTTCGTGCCGCTCTCCTGGGTATCCAGCGCATAGGAGAGGTTCAGCCGCCAGCGGCGGCCGGAGATGGCGCCGTAGTTGTCGAAGACGGCGGAGTCGCCGACCCAGGCTCCCTGGACCACCGGGAAGTTGTCGCGGAAGGTCGGGGAGAAGCCGATGGTGCCGTCCGAATTCAGGAACGGGATGGACTGCTTGCGCCAGAGATAGCCGACCCCCAGCTCCGCCCGCTGGTAGAAGGAGAAGGGATAGACGACGGAGGCGATGGCGCCGGACACGGAGAAGTCGGTGCGCCCCTGGGTGGGGTTGATCAACGGATCGCCGGTCTGGAAGAACGTCCGGTAGTCGAAGGCCTGGACCTGCCACTGCCAGCGGTGGGAGAGGTCGGCGTAGGTGACGTCGAAGTTCGAGAAGCTGTCGATCGAGCTGAGGTTGGCGAAGATCCGGTGGTCGCCCAGGTAGTCCGAGAAGGAGAGCAGGATCCGTCCCTGGTAGCTCTGGTCGCTGTTGACGCCGATCGAGGTCTCGGCGTCTTCGAGGAAGAACTTTTTCCCGCGGTACTTCTCCTTGTTGGCGTCGTCCAGGGTGACCTGGATGTCGGGCTCGAAGTGCGGCAGCTCCTTGGTGACGGCGGGGGCGGCCGGAATCTCCAGCTTCTGGGCCTCCTTGACCGGCTCGTCGGTGTTGGCGACGTAGAGGTCGAAGCTCTGCCGCCAGTAGCCGCCGTAGACCACCCGCTCCGGGCCGTCGGTCTCCCGCAGCACGGTGGGCATGAAGGCGCCGGTAACGACGTCGGTGTGCTGGCGCAGGGTGCCGGTGGCCAGCTCGAGGCTGAAGATGTTCTCCGGACCGCTGCGGTCGGAGGTGAAGTAGAGCCGCTTGCCGTCCGGCGAGAAGGTGGGATCGTTCTCGTTGGACTGGCCGGTCGTGATCTGGTAGCGCGTCCCGGGGTTGGCGAGGTCGACGCGGAAGATCTTGTTGCCGGTGCTGACCGTCGAGATGAAGAAAACGGACTTGCCGTCGGGCGAGAACGTGGGAGCGCCGTCGAAGACGTCGTCGTCGGTGACGTGGGTGATCCTGCGCGATTCCAGGTCCAGCGAGAAGATGTCGAACTGCCCGCCCTGCCAGCCGTAGAAGGCGACGGAGCGCCCGTCGGGCGAGAACACCGGCCCGCCCTGCTGCTCGATGTCGAACATGTCGATGACGGTGTTCAGGTGTCCCGAGAGGACGTTGATGAGCAGCAGGCTGCGGCCACGCTCCCGCTTGGCGAAGACGGCGAGGGTGTTGCCATCCGGCGAGAAGGCGAGGTCGCGGCCGAGCCGGCGGCCGGTCGTCAGCTCCTGGCAGATCAGGTACTGGTACTGGCTGGCGAAGCCGCGCGTCAGGTTGCGGATCAGGCGCCGGTTCTTGGTGTCGAACAGAACGACGTCCACCTTCCCCTTGTAGCCCGTGAGGGCGGCCACCAGGTCACCGGACGGCGAGGCCACGGGCGAGATCGCCTGCGAGCCGCCCGTGCGGTCCTGATCGACGCGGAAGATGTGGCCGAAGTCGGAGGGCTCGCCCGTCTGCACGAGCTGCGGCAGGTACTTCTTGCGCAGCCAGCGGCGGAACTCGATGTCGAAATCCTCGGGCTCGATCTTGAAGGTCCGCTTGATGGCCCGGTCCACCCGGGAGCCGATGGTGTTGCGGATCTCGTAGATGAAGTCGAGGAATCCCTCGCGGCCCCAGCGCTCCTCAATGAAGTCGAAGACGGCATGGCCGAAGCGGTAGGCGAAGAAGCCCTCCACCTCGCCGCGGGCGACGGACGGAATGCGGTCGTTGACCACCGCGTCGCGCAGGTACATGCGGTCACGCTGCGACTCGTCCTTGGCCATGTAGCTCGCCATGCCCTCCATGAACCAGGTGGGAGGACCGGAGGCGACCGCCTTCGCGAGACTCCCCTGGAAGAGCATGTGGTACTGGAAGATGTGGGTCAGCTCGTGGCTGATGAGCTGGAACAGCTCCGGGTCCGGCAGGTCGATGGGCAGCACCATCCGGAACCGGGCCGGGCTGGCGAAAGCGCCCACGCCCTCGGGGATGAAGTTGAGGAGGACGTTGTTCTGCTCGAACGCCGAGTGGGTGGCGAAGTAGATCAGCGGCACCGGGTCCTTGATCTGGAAGTTGAACTCCCGCGACAGCTTGTCGTAGGCGCTCTCGGCGAACGAGACCACCTTCTGGAGCTGCGGCTTCTCCTCCTGGTAGTAGTAGAGGTTGAAGTGCGGCGAGTGGTAGATCTCCCACTTGAAGTCGCGGTACTGGATCTTGTTCTTGCTGAAGCCCGCGCCCGCGATCAGGGCGCCGCCCCCGTAGTCCTGGGAGTAGACGGGCGCGATGGCGAGCAGCAGGCCGGCGGCAACCAGCCCCGAGATGAACAGACGATGAGTAGAGCGCGTCAACGAGATCTCCTTTGCTCCCCTATTGGGTGAACAGGATACGGCTGGCTTCGACCTCTTTTTGGGTGAACACGTTGACGATACGATCCTCCAGCGACCGCAGGTTCTCGAACATGCCGGCCAGCGGATCCGTGTTCTCGCCCTCGAAGCTCTGGAAGTCCTTGAAGTTGTCCGTATACAGCAGGGTGCCGGTCTTGCCGTCGTAGACCTGCATCAGGATGTCGTACTGGAACCCGGTCTGCTCGACCAGGACCTGCCGCAGATAGGTACGGCCGTTGAAGGGGGAGACGTACTCCTCCGTGCGGTAGCCGGTGCGGTCCTGAATGTCGAAGTCGAGGGCGCCGGCGAGGATCAGGTCGACCTGCGCCCGCTCGCCCAGGGCGCGCCAGAAGTCGGTCTGCTTGGCGAGCTGCGCCAGATCGTAGGTCGGGAAGTCCACCGGCCCGGGCTCGACGATCTTGAGCTGCGTCTCGCGGCGCAGGACCTTGATCAGGTAGCGGTCGAACTCCTTCTGCACGTCGATGTCCCGCCCCTTGATCTTCTGCGCGCCCTCCTGCTTGACCACCACGAAGGGCGTCACGGCGAGGGACTTGCGCCCCTGGAGATCGAGCCGCGCGCGCTGGGGCAGCTTCAGCTTGACGTCGACCGATCCGGCCAGAGCCGGCAGGGCGGCGAGCGAGAGGAGGGCCGCGAGCACGAGCGAGCGATGATTCATGTCTTCCATTCCTCCTTGAGCTGGTGAAGCTTATCCCCGCGCGCCTGATCCCGAGAAAAGCCGCCCTAGCGGGGGGGCCGGACGTCCGCCGCTGGGGGCGGTGTGTCCTCAGGCGCGGACGGCTTCGGTCCCGAAACCGGCGATGGCGGAATAACCGGCTCCGGGACGGCGGCCGGTTTGCCGGCGGGCGGAGCCTGCGGCGGAGTCGCGCTCGGCGCCGGCATCGTCAGGCTCCCCTTCTTGACGTCCTTCTTACCCTTGAATCCCTGGTAGAACTCGACGAAGCGCGTGTAGTTGGTGCGGATCCCCTTGTCGTTCGGCGCCAGGCGCAGGGCCTTCTGGTAGTACTCCAGGGCCTTTTCGAACTGGCCGGCGGCCTCGGCCGCGACACCCAGGTTGCTCTGGATGCGGGGGTTCTCCGGCTCGAGCTTCTCGGCCTGCTGGAAGCGGAAGAGAGCCTCCTTCCACAGCCCGCGCCTGGCCATGTCGACGCCGAAGGCGAGTTGGGAAGAGGCCTGGTCCTTGGCATGGCTGACGCCGGGAGCCAGGAGCAAGAGCACGGCGACGAGGCAGACGCGGCAGATACTGGCGGAGCGCAAACGCATGGAGAGAGACCTCAGCATAGGCTCCGGTGCCTTGCGGCCCGGGTGGGTGAGTGGGGAGAGCTTCGTCATCGCCCGTAATGTCCGAGGTGGCTAGTATACACAAGGCATGCCCGGCGTCTTCAGGGCATGCCGCGTCAAGTTTCCCGTCCGTTCCCGCCCGCCTTCCGCCCGCTCGGCTCCTCTTTTCCGCCGCGATTCGGCGCCGGCTTCCGGCCCTCCAACCTCGATTTCTCCGAGGAGATGAGCGATGACGGACGTTTTTTCCGTTCTTTATAGGGGTGAAAACGAAAAGGAGGAACCCTGAGACCCATGACCACCCCATCCCGACGTGAGCTGCTCATCGCCCTCAATGCCGCCAACGAGATCTCTCGCCCGGCCGCGTACCGTTTGTCCCAGGAGCTGGACCGCTGGTTCAACGCCGATCCCGGCGGAGCCGGCGAGCCCGGAGGTACATCCGAGCGCCTGGCTTTCGAGCTGGGCGTGCCCAAGGCTCAGATCGCCAAGGCCCTGGCTCTGCGCGAGCGGGCCGCCGAGCTCGCCGCCCGCGAGACCGCGGAGGTCGAGACGCTTGGCGCTCGCATTCTGACCCTGGAGGACCCTGGCTACCCGTCCGGCCTTCTCCAGCTCTCGTCGCCACCGCCGGTGCTCACCGTGCGGGGAACGATACCCGAAGGCCCCGCCGTGGCCATTGTCGGCTCCCGCAAGGCGGACGCCTACGGGCGAGAGGCGGCCGAGCTCTTCGCCCGCTCCCTGGCCGCGGCCGGAATCGCCGTCGTCTCCGGCTTCGCCCGCGGCATCGACGCGGCGGCTCATCGCGGCGCCATGGCGGCTCCCGGGGGCCGGACGGTCGCCGTCCTCGGCTGCGGCTTGGCGGTGGACTACCCCAAGGGCCACGCCAGGCTGGCCGGCGAGATCGCCGAGCGCGGGGCCGTGGTCTCGGAGTTCCCCTGCGACCTCATACCCCGCGCCTGGCACTTCCCCCTGCGCAACCGGTCGATCGCGGCCCTGGCCGCCGCCACCCTGGTGGTCCAGGCCACCCATCGCTCGGGCTCGCTGATCACCGCCCGTCACGCCCTCGACCTGGGGAGGGACGTCTGGGCCGTGCCCGGCCGGATCTTCGACGAGAGCTCGCTGGGCGCCAACGCCCTCATTCGCGACGGCGCGAGCCTGGCCCAGCATCCCGCCGACCTGCTGGAGCTGCTACTGCCCCGGCTGCCTCGCCGTTCCCGGACGGAAGCGCAACTCGGGTTGCCCGCGACGTCGGTGATGGCCGCGATGGCCGAGCCCGAGCCGGAGGCGCCCCCCGGCTTCCCCGGCCAGGTGCTCACCGAAATCCCCAAGGGAGCCGCCCGCGGCGCCGAAGAGATCGCCATCCGCCTCGACGTCCCCATCGACCGCGTCCTCGCCGCGCTCCTGGAGCTGGAGCTGATGGGGTTGGCCAAGCGGCTGCCGGGGTCGATGTTCGGACGGTGAGGAGAATCGGAATGGCGCCTCACGACCCGTTGTTCAAGAGACTGCTCCAACGGTTCTTCGTCGATTTCCTGCGGCTCGTCGCACCGGACGTGGCCGCACGGCTCGACCTCTCCGCACCCGTGTTCCTCGACAAAGAGCTCCTGCTTCCCGGAGACCCGGGAAGCCGTGTCGTAGATCTTCTGGTGCGCATCCCCTTGCTGGCGGACAAAGAAAGAACCCTTCTGGTGCACGTCGAGATCGAGGCCCGAGCCCGCCGGGGGATGGGGGAACGGCTGCGGGAGTATCACCGTTGGATCCAGAGCCGCCATCCCGGGCAGATTCTCTCGATAGTGGTCTACCTCCGGGGAGGACGGGGCGGAGTGCGGGAGGAGATCGCGAGGGAGGAACTGGCTGGGCCGGGACTGCCGGGTTTCCGCTACCTGTCCTTCGGCCTGGAGAGATGTCTCGCAACCGACTATCTCTCCAGGCCTGAGCCTCTCGCCTGGGCGCTGGCGGCTCTCATGAACCCTGCTCCCCACAGTCGAGCCCGGCTGAAGTTTGACTGCCTGCTCAGGGTCAACAGAGCGTCTCTCGACGACGAGGGGTGCGGACAACTAGCCAACTGCATCGAAAGTTACGTACAATTGTCTCCAGAGGAGGTCGAGGAGCTCGCCTCCCTCGGTAATCTCAAGCATCGGAGGACCCAGATCGTGTCGACTTCTTTGTTCACCTGGACGGATCGAGTCGAAATCGAGGGGGAGAAGAAGGGCATGCGCCGGATCCTCCTCGATCTTCTGCAAGCGCGATTCGGAGCCATTCCTGACGAAGTCCGCCAACGAGTCGAGAAGATCCGCTCCGAAGACCGTCTGTCGCGCCTGGCGACGAAAGTCTTGACCGCTCGTTCGCTCAAGGAGATGAGGCTCGGATAGCTCCGGGTCTCCCCCACCTTCTCCCTCGTAGCCGCGTCTCCGCAGCAATCCGTCGGGGGCTGGACCAAGTCCGCTTGGCTCCAGGAGAGAGCCTTGCGGCGGACCGTCCGCGATGGTACTGTCGCCGCCCTGCTCCGGGCCGCGCTCTAGTCCTGTCCAGAAATAATGTCGCCAGCTCCCGGCGTTTGAGAGTCCCGCTATGGCAAAGAATCTGCTGATCGTCGAAAGCCCCGCCAAGACCAAGACCTTGAAAAAGTTCCTCGGCCGTAACTACGCCGTGGAGGCCTCGGTCGGGCACATCCGCGACCTCATCAAGAAGGACATGGGCCTCGGTCCCGACTACGAGCCCCGGTACGAGGTCCTCGCGGCCAAGAAGGACGTCGTCAAGAGACTGCGGCAGGCGGCCAAGGAGGCGGAGACGGTCTATCTCGCCCCCGACCCTGACCGCGAGGGGGAGGCCATCGCCTGGCACATCGCCGAGGTGCTGGCCAAGGATCCCAAGAACGTGCACCGGGTGACCTTCAATGAGATCACCAAGGGCGCCGTGCTCAAGGCCCTGGAGCATCCGGGCATCATCGACCTCCAGAAGGTGGACGCCCAGCAGGCCCGGCGCGTCCTCGACCGCATGATGGGCTTCCGCCTCTCTCCTCTCCTCTGGGAGAAGGTCAAGCAGGGGCTCTCCGCCGGCCGCGTCCAGTCCGTCGCCCTGAAGATGGTCTGCGCCCGGCAGGACGAGATCGACGCCTTCATCTCCGAGGAGTACTGGAACCTCGGAGCGGACCTCAAGGCCGCCCTGCCGCCGCCGGTCTCCGCCCGCCTCAGCCGCATCGAGGGCAAGAAGGCCGAGGTGCACGACGGCGAGGAGGCGGCGAAGATCGTCCGCGGCCTGGAGACGGGCTCGTTCATCGTCTCCAAGGTGGAGCGCAAGGAGTCGCGGCAGAAGCCGGCGCCGCCGTTCATCACCAGCCGCCTGCAGCAGGAGGCGGCGCGGCGGTTCGGCTTCTCGGTCAAGCGCACCATGGGCATCGCCCAGGGGCTCTATGAAGGCAAGGAAGTGGGCGACCGTGGCTCCGTGGGTCTCATCACCTACATGCGTACCGATTCGACTCGCGTCGCCGACGAGGCGCTCGTCGCCGGGCGCGAGCTGATCGCCGCCACCTATGGCCCCGACTCCCTGCCCGAGAAGCCCAACGTCTATCCGTCCAAGGCGGGGGCGCAGGACGCCCACGAGGCTATCCGCCCCACCAGCTTCGACCTGTCCCCCGACGCCGTGCGGGAGTTTCTCAAGGACGACGACTGGAAGCTCTACAAGCTGATCTGGGACCGCTTCGTCGCCTCCCAGATGCTGCCGGCCGTCTACGACGTCACCCAGGTGGACATCGAGAACGGCCCCTACGTGCTGCGGGCCTCCGGCAAGGTCCTGAGGCGCCCCGGCTTCCTCGCCGTCTACCGTGAGACGCCGGACGAGGACGCCGCCCCCAACGCCGAGGACACGGAAGGCCTGCTGCCCGCCATGGCCGAGGGGGAGAAGCTGGCGCTGATCAAAGTCCTCTCCGAGCAGAAGTTCACCCAACCGCCGGCGCAGTTCAGCGAGGCGACGCTGGTCAAGGCGCTGGAGGAGAACGGCATCGGCCGTCCCTCGACCTACGCCACCATCCTCTCCGTGCTGACAGACCGCGACTACGTCGAGCGCCTCGAGGGCCGCTTCCGCCCGACCCAGCTCGGCCGGCTGGTCAACGGCATGCTCCAGACGGGCTTCCACGACATCCTCAACGAGGGCTACACGGCGGCCCTGGAGGAGCAGCTCGACCTTATCGAGGACGGCAAGCTCGAATGGAAGCAGGCGGTGGCCGACTTCGACGTGAAGTTCACCAAGGACCTGGAGACGGCCGGCGAGCAGATGCCCAACGTCAAGCGCGAAGGCATTCCGCTCGACGAGAGCTGCCCCGACTGCGGCTCGGGCCTGTTGATGCGCTTCGGCCGCTTCGGCCCGTTCGTCGCCTGCAGCAACTATCCGGAGTGCAAGTACACCCGCAACCTCGAGGAGGCCGCGGCCCAGGACTCGCCCGCCGGGGCCGCCGCCGAGGAGGAGATTCCGCCCTGCGAGATCTGCGGCAAGCCGATGGCCCTGAAGCGCAGCCGCTTCGGCACCTTCTATGGCTGCACCGGCTATCCGGAGTGCAAGGGCATCCGCAAGACGGGTCCCAAGCCCGTGCCGCCCAAGCCCACGGGCGTTCCCTGCCCGGAGTGCGGCAAGGGCGAGATCGTCGAAAAGCGCTCGCACCGCGGCAAGGTCTTCTGGTCCTGCAACCGCTACCCGGACTGCAAGTTCTCCCTGTGGAAGAAGCCCGTGCTCAAGGAGTGCCCGGACTGCGGCGCCGGCTTCCTGTTGGAGAAGGTGACCAAGAAGAACGGCGCCCAGCTCGTCTGCAACACCGAGGGCTGCGCCCACGTCGAGGACATGGAAGAGGTCGAAGCGCTGGTCTGAAACCCCTCCCCGACCCTCGGAACCGCAGCCACACTGCGGCCCCTCTCTCACCGCCCCCTCATCACCCCAAGCCTCTTCTCCCATCGCCCTCCCCCGACCGGGAGAAGAGGGAGAAGGCCGAGGGCTCGTCACAAAGCGACGACGGAGCCTCCTGGCACGTAAATGGAGTGTAACCGGGACGAATTCTACGAATGCGTATTCTCGATCCCCACTTTGCGGGTCCTCTGCTGGCGGCCATGCTGGCGACCCAAGGCCTCTGCTGGCTGCTCGCCCGAGGCTTGGGGCTGCGACTCGGGCGGGTTGCGATCCTCGGCGGCTGGATCGCGCCGCTGCTGGTGCTGGCACCCTGGATCGCCGGGACGGCTCTGCTGGCGCCCTGCAATCTATTGCAGGACGTGGCGCCGAACGCGCCCGTGATCCCCAGCGCGGAGCGCGAGCACGACCTGCTGAACGACGTCATCTACCAGCTCCTGCCCTGGGAGTTGGAGGTGCGCCGCGCGTTCGCTCAAGGACGCCTCCCCCTGTGGTCGGACAGCCTCGGCGGCGGCAGCTCGCCCTGGTCGAACCCCCAGGCCGGCGCACTCTCCCCGTTACAGATGGCCGCGCGCGGCCTGCCCCTCCAGCATCACCTCCTGGGCGCCCTGATCCTCAAGCTGCTGGTGGGCTTTCAGGGCACGTGGCTGCTCGCCCGCTCCACCGGCCGCAGCCGCGCCTCGTCGCTGCTGGCGGCGGCGGGCTTCGCTCTGGGAGGCGGCCTCTTTTCCTGGGCACTGTTCCCGGTGACGGCGACGGCGGCCTGGGTGCCATGGCTCGCGGCGGGAACGGTGCGCCTCTTCCGCCACCCAGGCCAGCGCGCGGTCGCCACGACGGCGGCGATCACCGCGTTGATCCTGCTCTCCGGCCACCCGGAAACCGCCGCCTTCGGCGGCGCTTTCGCCGGTGTCGTGGCCTTCAGCCTGCGCCGGCGAGCGGCCGGCCTGGGGCGCGGCTTCGCCGCGGCGGCCCTGGCGGCGACCCTTGGGTTCGGCCTCGCGGCGCCCCAGTTCCTGCCGTTCCTCGCCAGCGTTCCGGACTCGCAACGCGCCCACGACACCCGGGACCCGGGGCGGCCGGGCGGCACGATGTGGCTGCTGGCTCCGATGACCTGGTTCCAACCCGGCTACGGCGGCTTCGCGCTGGCGCCGGCCGGCCCGCACGCTTTCGGTGCCCCCTACCAGGGGAAGTTCCAGGGTCCCTTCAACTGGGCGGAGTGCGAGAGCGGGTACACCGGGCTCGTGGCGTTCGCCGGCGCCTGGCTGGCGCTGCTCGCCGCCCGCGACCGCCGCGCCTGGCCCTTCATCGGGTTCGCCGGTATCGGGCTGCTGCTGGCCGGTCACTTCCTGCCGCTTGCCCGGTTGCTCTATCTGGTGCCGCTCCTGCGCATGCCGGCCTACGCCCGCCTGCTGCCGGTCGTCTCGCTGGCGCTGTGCGTGGCCGGGGCTTTCGGCACCGACCTTCTGCTGCGCCGGAGGCGCTCGGGCTGGCGCGGCGCGGTCGCGATCTGGGCGTCTCTCGCCCTCGCGGCTCTGATCAGCCTCGCCGTGGCCTCAGACTCGTGGACGGTCGCCCTCTGGGCCCTGCTGGCAGGGGCCGTGGCCCTGGCCGGCTGGCGGCCACGCTGGGGAGCGGTGGCGCTCGCGGCCGTCCTCCTGCTCGATCTCATCCCGTGGTCCCGCAGCCTCCTGCCGGTGGGGCACCCGGCTCTCTTCTATCCCCGTTCGGCGCTCATGGACCGCCTCGTCCTGGAGGCGGGAGACCCGGCGGCAGGCAGGGCCACCGGCGGCGACTACCTCGTCTATCCCGGCTTCCTCAGCGTCTATGGCGTGGCCGATTTCCGGGCGCACGACCCGATGGCGTCCGCCGCCTATCTGCACGTGCTGGGTCTGGCGTTCGGGTTCCACTCGTCGATGGAGCAGTACTTTGCGCCGATCCGCAATCTCGACCACCCGCTCCTCGACTTCCTGGGAGTGCGGGCGGTGGTGGGAAGCCCTTCCGTGCCGGGCTACAACACTCTGCCGCGCATCGACGGCGGCGTCTTCGCGCCCTTCACCTTGATGCGCAACCCGGATGCCCTCCCTCGCTGGTTCTTTCCGAGCGAGACGGTCGCCATCGAACGGGGAGGGCTGGACCGCTGGATCGCCGGGATGACCACGGCCCGGCGGGTCGCCGTCTTCCGGGACGAGCTGGGACCCTGGCATCCGGCGCTTGGAGGCCCGGCGTCCCCCGATCCGCGAGTCGTGTCCGCCGCTCCCGGCCGGGTGGTCCTGGAAGTGCCCCCGGGAGGCGAGACGCTCCTAGCCTCTTCCGTCCCCTTCTGGCGCGGCTGGTCGGCCCGGGCCGGCGGCCGAAAGTTGCGGACGCTCCACGTCGACGGCGCGTTCCTCGGGGTGCGCCTCCCGGCCGGAGCCTCCCGCGTCGAGCTGCGCTTCCTGCCGCCCGGTTTCGTCACCGGCTGCGGGGTGTTTGGCCTCTCGCTGGGTGCCTTCCTCTTCCTTCTGCTGCCTCTCCGAGACTCCCCATCGTGGCGCCGGCCGGCCCGGGCGCCCAGACAGGGAAGGGATAAAGAGCTAAAATGAAATATATCTATGCGTGCCGTGGCCGATCCGACGGTGTTGGGCGAGTTGGAGCTGTTTCAAGGCTTGGCTCCGGAAGAGCTTGCGGAGCTCAATGGCCTGCTACGGATCTCCACCATCCAGGCGGGCACTCACTTCATCACCGCCGAGCAGCCGGGCGAAGTCATCTACGTGCTGCTGGAGGGCACGGTGAAGATCTACGTCACCCGCGCCGACGGCCGGGAGGTCATCCTGGCCTTCCTCGGCCGCGGTGACACGGTGGGCGAGATGAGCCTGCTGGACAGCGCCGGCCGCTCCGCCAACGTCGTGACCACGGAGCGGGCGCGTCTGCTGTGGATGGACCGGGCGACTTTCCAGACCTGTGTGCGCAACCTGACCCCCCTGGCCGGCAACCTGGTGCGCCTCCTCTCTCACCGGCTGCGCTTCGCCAACGAGCAGATCCAGGCGCTCTGCACGCTGGACGTCCAGGGGCGGGTGGCCCGCCAGATCCTCGCCATGGCCGACCGCTACGGCAGTCTGGAGGCCGGGGGCGAAGTACGGATTCCCCTCCGGCTGACGCAGAGCGATCTCGCGGAGATCGTCGGCGCCTCGCGGGAGCGGGTCAATCAGGTCATCGTGGACCTCAAGCAGCGGGGCGTGATCTCGGTCGACCCCGTGCATCGAATCCACGTCCACAACCGGCGGGAGCTGGCGCGGTACTGCCGATAAGCGGGCGGAGAAGCGGCCGAAGCGGCTCGAATGAGGCCAGACGATTGACGTGGCCCCTCTGTTCCTCCTACTGTAATGCCAACAGATTCGCCAACAACGCACCCATAAGAGGGGGAGGAAGGCATGTCGTACATCATCACGGAGAAGTGCTTGGGAGAGCGCTACGCGACCTGCGTCTCGGTCTGCCCGGTGGACTGCATCAAGCCGGGCGATTATCGGGGCGAAGAGTTCATGATCATCGACCCCGAAGCCTGCATCGATTGCGGCCTGTGCCTGCCGGAGTGCCCCATCGGGGCCATCCTCGAGACCGAAGACGAGGATCCGGAATGGGCGGCCATCAACCGGGAGCTGGCGCCGGAGTTCAACCAGAACCCCGCGGTGGCCGAGCGGCTCCGCAATGATCCGCCCCGCAAGCCGGGCAACGTGATCGTCAACCCCTGAGCGGTACGCAAGCGCCCCCGAGTGGTCCCGAGTCAGCGGTCCCGAGAGGATCCTGACTACGGGGCCGCCGTGGGAGCAGGGAGGCAACGCTGATGAGAGTCGCCTTCATCAAGCCAACCATCGGCGGCATCCTCGGGCTCGAGATGCTGACCTTTGTCGAGCCCCTGGGGCCCATCTCCATCGCCGGAGCCCTGGAGGCCGACGGCCACGAATGCCGGGTCTTCGACCTGCGGATCGACGGCGAGGAGCCTGGGCTGGCCCAGTGTCGGCGCTTCGATCCCGGGGTGATCGGTCTGCAGTGCAACTTCACCACCGAGCGCTTCCGCACCCTGCGGCTGGTCGATCGCCTGCGCCGCGACATGCCGGAGGTCTTCCTGGTGATCGGCGGGCACGACGCCTCGCGAGAGCCCGAGTGGTTCCTGCGCCAGGGGGTGGGAGCCGTGGCCATCGGCGACGGCGAAGAGGTGATGCCGGCCCTGGTGGACGCCCTGGAGAAGGGCGCCGACCTGCGCACGGTGCGGGGCCTCCTGCTGGAGCGCGACGGCCAATCCTGCTCGACCGGCGAGGCGCCGGCGCGCCAGGACCTCGATTCCCTGCCGATGCCGGCCCGCCACCTCATCGCCCACTACGCTCCCCAGTACTACATCAATTTTCGCAAGCCGCTGGCGTTGATGGAGACTGCCCGGGGCTGCCCCTTCAAGTGTAATTTCTGCTCGGTCTGGAAGTTCCACAACAGCAGCTTCCGCCAGAAGTCGCCGGAGCGGGTGGTGGCGGAGCTCAAGGCCATCGAGGCCCCGAACGTCTTCATCACCGACGACATCTTCTGGATGGATGTCTACCGCGGCGAGGAGATGGCGCGGCAGATCAAGGCGGCGGGGATCAAGAAGTACTTCACCGTGCAGACCCGCACGGACATCATCTGCAAGTTCCCGCGGCTGGTCGAGATGTGGAAGGACTGCGGCAACCTCTCCATCTTCCTCGGCCTGGAGGCGGTGACGGACGCGGGGCTCGACGCCGTCAACAAGAGCAACACCATGGCCAACAATGCCCGGGCGCTCGCCATCCTCAAGGAGCTCGGCGTTGGCTACACCCCCAACTTCATCGTCGATCCCGCCTGGGACCACGACGACTTCGCTCGCCTGAGAGATTGGATCGAGGAGACGGGGGCCTACAACAGCGGCTTCTCCGTGCTGACCCCGCTGCCCGGCACCGACCTCTGGGAGACGGCGAAGCGGCAGGTCACGACGCAGAACTGGGAGATGTTCGACATCATCCACGCCGTGCTGCCGACGACGCTGCCGCTGGCGGAGTTCTACGAGGAGTACTCGAGTCTCTGGCGGCACGTCCTCGACGTTCGCTACCGGCACCGGGGGAAGGCCCGCACCTACGTGGCGATGGGCCTGGCGCTGGCCACCGGCAAGGTCTCGCTGGGCGCCATGCGCAAAGGGATGAACATCGCCCGCGTCTTCAGCAAGCCGGAGACCTTCCTGGAAGCCCACCGGACTCCGTCACCGGTTGCGGTGCAGTAGGCATCAGTTTGGCTCTTCGGCGGTATCATGTCGCGTGAGGTACAGCACATGCCCGCCGTCAAGAGCCCCATCACGGACCCCTTCCTCCAGGCGAAACGGCAGGAGATCCTTGCCCTGGCGTCCCGCCACGGAGCGCGGAGCCTGCGGATCTTCGGCTCCTTCGCGCGTGGCGAGGCCCATGCCGCCAGCGACGTTGATTTCCTCGTGGAGCTCGGGCCCGGCGCCACGTTGATCGACCTCGGCTCTCTCCAAATGGACCTCCAGGATCTCCTCGGCCGGAAGGTCGACGTCGTCGAGCCGGATGCCCTGCACCGGTCCATCCGGGGAAACATCCTCCGGGAGGCGGTCCCGCTTTGAAGGACGACCGCCTTTACCTGCTTCACATCAGCGAGAGCCTGGAGCGGATCGAAGAGTACGTTGCCGAAGGAAGAGAGGCGTTTTTTGCGGATCGCAAGACTCAGGACGCCGTCTTGCGAAACCTCCAGACGCTAGCCGAGTCCCACCCAGCGGCTGTCCGAGCCGCTGAGGGCCTCCCGGCCCGAGATCGATTGGCGAGGAATCGCCGGTCTCCGCAACATTCTGGTCCACGACTATCTCGGAATCAGTCTGCCGCGTGTATGGGAGATCGTGGAGGTGTTCCTCCCCCAACTCCAAGAGGCAGTCCAACACTGGCTGCAGGCTTGGCCCCCTCCGAGCTCCTGAGTTCTCGCGCAGCCAGAAAGAGACCCTGGCACCTACTCCCGGTGCTGACGCCGCTGCCTGGCGATCGAGACCCGGTTTGGGGCGGTTAGCAGCGACTGCTAACGCTATAGCAACGGCTGCTAACCCCATAGCAACGGCCGCTATCCCCTTAGCAGCGGCTGCTAATGCCATAGCCACGGCTGCCATCCTCTTAGCAGTGACTGCTGACCCCATAGCAGCGACTGCCATCCTCAGCTCCCGGGACGGCAGGCTTCATCGTGAAACCAGCCACGTCATTGTCTCCTCGCTAACAGCGTCTCACTGCGTGAGATCTCGTGAGAAGTATAAAAGCTGTTACGACAGCGCCGGCGACTCCCAATCCAAACAGCACCAACCCCCAGGCCCAACTCGCCGGCCGATAGACGAGCCGCACGGCGTGCCTCCCCGGCGGCACCTTGAAGCCCAGGAAGGCTGTGTTGACCTTGAACGCCGAGCTGCGCCGGCCCGCTATCTCCACCTGCCAGCCTGGCGCGTAGGAAACGCTGGAGATCACGGTTCCTCCCGTGGCGGACTCGGCCTCCAGGGTGAACCGGTTGCTGCCGGCGCGGATCGATCTCACGGTTCCTTCCTGGGGCGGCAGGACGAAGAGCGGCTGGGCCTGCGGGTTTTCCCAGATCCAGCCGCCCGGTCCGTGGAAGACCGGCTGCCAGGGCGGTGGAAGCTGGCGCCGTTTCGGGAGCAGCCGGTAGCGCACGCCGAGGTAGCTCTCGACCGCCAGCCGCTGCTCACCGTCGCCGGCCCGCAGCCCGTCGTTCACGAAGCGGGACGTCCCCAACATCTGCATCGGATCGCAGCTTCGCGGGTCCCAAAGGCCGTAGACCGCCGCGAGGTTCGGCTTCAGGTCGTAGCCGTCCGCCAGCACCCGAAAGGGTTCGGGAGAGCTCCGCGCCTTGTCCATCAGGAAGGCGAGGGATGGCGGCGGCGAGAGGTCGAGGTCATGGGCGGGAACGGGGTTGAAACGGATTCCGAGCAGGACGAGGTCGAGCAGAAGGGTCGCCAGGGCCACCCAGGCGAACCCCCGGCGTGCCACCGGCAGGAGCAGCGACGCCAGGGCCGCCGCCGCGCCGAGGAGAACGGCAATCCACCACGTCCGCTGCCAGGGAGCGTCGTCCGGCGGCGGCAGTACCGCGAGAGCGACTCCGGCCACGATCAACAGGGCGGCTCCGGCGATGCGGCCTCGTCGGTCTCTGGCCAGCCTCTCGACGCTCAAGCCCCCGGCCATCGCCACGGCCAGCACCCAGAAGAGCCGCAGCCGTCCGGCGGCGGCCTCGCCCAGCAGGGGAATGGCGTGGATCAGATCGTGGATGGGAGAGATCCGCAGCGAGGCGAGGAGCGCGACGAGCCCTCCCAGGAGAACGACGGCGATGCGGCCACGAAAGACCGCCGCTCCGGCGAGGGCCACGGCCAGAGTCACGAGTCCGGCGTAGTTGCTGCAAAGCTCGTTGAAATTCCACGGACCGTCCCAGTTGCCGTCCCGCGGGCTGCCGAAGGCCAGGGGATCGAGCAGTGGCAGGGCCATCCGGGCCTCAAAAGGAGGCGGCTGCATAGAGTCCGGCGAGTGGCGGACGAGCTCCATCCTCTGGCTGTGGGGAAGCTGCTCCAGCACCGGCAGGAGAACGGGAGCGGCGAGGCAGGCGGTGAGCACGCCGGCCGCCAGCAGCCGTAGGAGAAAGCGTCCGCGACCGGGCGCGGAGCGAATCGCCAGGGCGACCGCCAAGGCCATGGCGGCGAGGGCCGTGAAGCCGAGGATCTCCGGCTGGCCGCTCGCCGCGAGCCCCACGCCACAGGCGACCAGCCCCGCGAAGCTCCCCCGTTCGCCGTGCCGCAACAGGAGAATGCCGAGGAGGAGCCCGGGAATCCACGCCGCCGTCATGGCCAGCGGGTAATAGGCCCAGGCGATCATGAACGTCGAGAACCCGGCGGCGATGGCGCCGAATGCGGCGCCCGGGCCGCCCGCCCCGAGCCGCAGCAGAAGGGCATGCATCAGCAGCAGCCCGAGCAGGATCTCCCAGGCGGTGCTGACGGCGAACGCCCGCGGCGAGGGCAGCGGCAGGGCCAGCAGATGGAGGGGCGCGAACGGTGTCGACTGGCCGTTGGCGAGCAGCGGCTGGCCGGCGCCCATCTCGTTCGCCCACAGCGGCGCCTCCAGCGCCAGGAGGCGCGAGCGCACCAGCGTGCGGTAGGGCAGCTCCTGGAGGACGACGTCCGACAGCAGCGGGTTGAGCGGAACGGGTCGCTTGTCGACGGCTGCCCGCCAGGGCAGCCAGTCATAGAGGATGTCGGTGGGAATCTGAAGCGCGCCGGTGAACAGCGGCGCGGCGAAGAAAGCCGCGACCAGGGCCACATAGGCCAACCCGGCGCGCTTCGAGACCTGCGGCCGCCACCAGCGCACCGCCGCCACCAGCAGCAGGGCGCCCAGGAAGAAGACGGCGGGATCGAGAATCGTTCTCCGCTCCGCCGGTTCCTACTTCTTCGAGATGGTGAACTTGCCGAAGCTGATTCCGAGATTGAAGCCGGTGCCCTTGCCGGCCAGGGCCAGCGAGACCTCACCCTTGGTCATGGCGCCCGCCGACGTGGACTTGACGGCTCCCGCCTCGGCGGCTGACGCCACGTAGGTGCCGAGCAGCTCCGAGATGTCCGCTACCTCCGAGAACTTGCCGACGCCGTCATTGATCTTGTACTTGCCCGCCGTCAGCCCGCCGCCCTTGGCCTCGAGGGTCACCTTCTCCTTCTGGCCGTTGTCGCAGGTGATCGTGCCGCTGCCATGGGCGACCTTGTAGAACGCCGACCAACCCTTGAGGGTGTATTTCATTTCGCACTTCGTCGTCTTGCCGGCGGCGCCCAGGGGCAGGGTGGCGGCGAGGAGCAACAGGGACAGAATCGAGATCCGCTTCATCAGATCCTCCTCCGGGGAGGGCCTCCGCGTCCATCATGGCCGGGAGGAGATTCCAGCGCTGCAGGAAGCGCAATCCTATACCAGGCTCGGAGTCTCTTCGAGATGGGGAAGAGGAGCGTCGAGGACGTCCGAGAACAGGGTGAGGACGCGGAAGGTGAGGCCCCAGATGGAATGGCCGCGGAACCGGATGGCGGGGTAGCGCAGGCGAGCGCCGTTTCTCTCCCACTCCATGTGGCCGACATGGAGTGGGTCCCAGAGATGGGAGAGGGGAATCCAGTAGGCCTCGGCCACCTCGTCGCTGGCGGCGAACGGCGCCAGCTCCTCTCCCAGGTAGTAGACGAAGGGGGAGAGGATCATCTGCCGGCCGCCCTCTCCCAGGCGAACCAGCACTTCCGACAGCGGACCGATCCACTGCGCATCGCCAAGGACGAGCCCCACCTCTTCAAAGGTCTCCCGCTCGGCTACCGCCCGCCGGCTGGGATCTTCGGGAGACGAGCGCCCGCCCGGCAGGGCCATGTGGCCCGACCACGGGTCCAGCGGGTGCTCGGCCCGGCGGATGGCGCAGAGCGACAGGTCGTCGCCCCTGCCCGCGAGCACCAATGCCACAGCCGCCTCCGAGTGCGACGGCTCCCGCTCCAGAAGCTGGGGGCTGTGGCCGGAGAGGGCGTTGCGGATCTGGTCGATGGTGAAGGGCATGGCGGAGACATGATACCGGGCCTACGGTGCCAACGGTCCCAGCGGCAGCACCCACGGCTCCACGCCGGCGGTGCCGTCGTCGGCGGAGAAGAAGAGGTTGGAGCCGGAGAGGGTGAAGCCGGAGGGGGCCGAGGAGAACGGTCCCGGATTGACGTCCTGCACCATCCGGGTCCCCGCCGCGGTGCCGTCGCTCTCCCAGGGCTCCCAGCCGTGCTCGCCGTCGTGAGCGGCGAAGAAGATCTTTCCTCCCGCGGCGGTGAGACCCGAGGGCATGGAGGAGCCCTCGCCCGGCAGGATGTCGCTCACCAGCGCCGTGCCCTCGGGTGTGCCGTCGGTACCCCATAGCTCGACGCCGTGCTCGTCGGCGTCGGCGACGAAGAGGAGCCGGTCGCCCAGCGCGGTGTACGAGGGAGGGGGACCGTATCGCAGGGCGTGCAGCAGGACGGGAGGTCCGTCGAGAGGCAGGCGCCAGAGGGCGAGCTGGCTTCTGGCATCTCCAGGGATCCCGGCGATGAGGTAGAGCGAGTCTCCAAAACCGAAGAGCCGGTTCGGCTGTGGCAGCCTGGCCGCCTGCCGGGTCCCTTGCGGCGTACCGTCGGTACGCCAGAGCTCGGCGTCGAGCCCCGTCCGGCTGACCATCAGAAAGAACGCCGTGCCGCCGACGCGGACGAAACCGGGGTCGAGCTCATCGCGGGAGCCCCGGACGCGCGAGATCTGCTGGGTGCCGGCCGCCGTGCCGTCCGACACGAAGAGCTGAGGGATGAAGTTGCGGGCCTTTCCCGTCCGCGCGACGAACAGGAACTTCGAGCCGAAGGGCATGACTCCCGTCGCGCAGCGAATGTCATGGGGAAAGGGCAGAATCTCCCGGGTGCCGGCGGCGGTGCCGTCGCTGATCCACCACCCGCACTGATCCGCGGCCGGCCCCTCCATCTGAAACAGGAGCTTGCCGTTCCAGTCAACGGCGTGCCTCAGCGTTCGAAAGGGAGCGAACTGCATCGCGACCCGTGTGCCTTGCGGCGTGCCGTCCGTGCGCCAGAGCTCCTCTCCCCAGCCGCCGGGAAGAATTCTCCCGACCTCGTAGAACCGCATCTCGCCGGCGGTGAAGAAGCCGGCGACGAAGGCGTTCAGATCGCTGCCGAGGTCGATGTCGGAGAGCCGGCGCGTGCCCGCGGCGGTGCCGTCGCTGCCCCACACGAACTGGCTTCTCCCTTCCCGGGCCAGCAGGACCGCACCCCCGCGAACGGCCGCGAGGAGGGGATCGGAGCCGGGAGCCGTGTGCTCCAGGACGGCCACCTGCCGGGTGCCGGCCGCCGTTCCATCGGTCGCCCAGACCTCGCCCCGGAGCGGCGAGCCGGTGAGGGTGCCGAAGAAGGTGAGGCCGCCCCAGGTCCCCACGCCGGCCGCGAGGCTGGCGATCCGTTGCGTTCCCTCCGGCGTGCCGTCCGTGGACCAGAGCTCACGCTGGTTGTCCGGGTCCGGGGTGGCCACGACGAACGTGCCGCGGGAAAACGCCCCCGGCGAGGGCTCTCCGCCGTCCGCGAATCCCGAGCATGGGCCGGAGCAGGCGTCCGTGAGCCGGCGCGTGCCCGCTCCGGTTCCGTCGGTGATCCAGAGCTCCCGGCCGTACGCCGAGCTCGCGCCGATGAACAGTAAGCCGCCGGTGTGGGCTTCGATACCGACGAAAGAGATCACCGCCGGGCAGGCGCCATCGCAACCGGTCAGGGCGCTGGCGCTGTCGAGGCCGGCGGCGCTCGTCCAGAGACCCTGGGCTCTTCTGCCCGCCGGAGCCATCACCACCCATCGCGGGCCGACCCGCCGCAGAGTGGCGGTCAATCGCCGGCCATCGCCGGAGTCGGACGGGTTCGGAAACCCGAGCCAGCGGCGGGTGCCGGCTGCCGTGCCGTCACTGCTCCAGTACTGGTTTTCCCGCTTCACGGGGTCCGTGGTCATGAAGAAGAGGTCCCCGCCGAAGACGTCGAGGGATCGGATGGACGGACAGCCGGACTCGTTCGGGCAGCGGCGCACTCTGTCGAACGCCCGGGCCCGCAAGGTGCTCGCCGCGGTGCCGCCTGTGGCCCACAGCTCCTCCCGGTTGGCGCCCACGGTGAAGAAGAGGCGCGAAGGGGTGGCGGCGAGCAGCTCCTCCTGTTCTCCCTCCTGCACGGGAGTCACGAGAACGGTATTGCCGGCGGTGCCGTCGGTCGACCAGAGCCCCGTCCCGCGGCCGTCGTCGGCGAATAGGTAGAGGCCGCCGCGCCAGGCCGTGAGGGCATGAGGGTTGCTGCCGCCGGGGCCGGGCTTGAGGTCCGTGACGACCCTCGTCCCCTCGTTGGTGCCGTCGCTGCTCCACAGCTCGCACCCTTCTTCAGCCCGGCAGCCCACGAAGTAGAGGGCCGCGGCACCGGGGAGCGAGGCGTCCGCCAGCGTCGCCTTGATGTCCGCGAGGCGTGCGGTGAGCGGTGCCGTCCCGGCCGCCGTGCCGTCCGTGCGCCAGAGGCGGACCGTCTTGTCGACCAGCTCGGTCCCCGATTCGACCCGCAGCAGGGCGATGCCGTGCGGAGAGGCCAAGGGGGTGATGGACTGGCAGGGCGACGGGCAGATGGAGACCGCGAGCGGTGCCGTACCCTGCGGCGTGCCGTCCGTCACCCACAGACTGCCATCGTCCGCATAGTCGGAGATCGAGAAGACGAGCCGGTCCCCTGCCGGGACGAAGGAGCCGGCTGCCACGGGCGCGGGGTCCGCCAAGTCCCAGGGCTGCTGATTGACGTCCTTCACCAGCCGCGGCCGATCCTGGGCCATTGCCGGGCAAACGATGAGAAAGAGGAGGAACGAGGTCGCGGCGTAGCTCTTGCCGTCCATGTTGATTCTCCCTGAAGCCGGCGAGAACCCGCATTGAGCCGAATTCCTCCGGGCCCAGGGATACTGCAAGAGCCGTGACAGGGAGAGCGCGGTTGGATTCGTTGAGGCATCTCCGGTCCCGGGGATCTGCGGTTGCGGATCAAGCGTTCCGTCGGTATGATGTACATCTAGATGGCGATCTGAGGCGCAAGGAGAGAATCCCATGGTCAAGAGATACTCAATTGCAGCAGCCAGGGACAACTTCACGGGCCTCGTCCACGAAGCCGAGTCGGGAGCCACCGTGGAGGTGACGCGCCGCGGCAAGCCGGTTGCGGTGCTGGTGGCGCAGGAAGAGTACGAGCGTCTCACCCGCGGCAGGCGCGGATTCCGGGAAGCCTACCGGGACTTTCTCGAGTGCTACCCTGCCTCAAAGGACAACACGCTCGAGCCAGAAGAGTGGCTTGAGAGAGACCGCACCCCCTCGCCGGGACGGGATTTCTCCTGGTGAGCTTGCGGTTCCTGCTCGACACAAACGTCATCTCTGAACCCACTCGCCTGCTTCCGAACCCGCGGCTCGTAGAGCGATTGGAGGAGCATAGGGGAGAGATGGGAATCGCCGCGCCGTCCTGGCACGAGCTGCTCTTCGGCTGCGAACGACTGCCGAGGTCCCAGAAGCGAGACCGGATCGAGCATTATCTCTTTACTGTCGTCCTCGACAGTTTTCCCGTCATCCCCTATAACCAAGCCGCGGCAGCCTGGCATGCTTCGGAGCGCGCGCGCCTGCAGGCGACCGGCAAAACCCCACCTTTTCTCGACAGCCAGATCGCCGCGGTTGCGAGGGTCAACGACATGGTGCTCGTGACGGCCAACGGCTCCGACTTCGCGGGATTCGAGGGCTTGCGGATCGAGGACTGGAACGGCTGAGCCCTGCGATAGACTGGCCGTCCTTATGGAAGGAGGAGACGATGCGCATTGCCATTCGTGATCTGGTCGCCGGTGGGTTGCTCCTCGCTGGGCTGGCCGCCGTCCCCGCGTTCTCCGTGCCCCAGGCGAAGCCCGAGAAGCCGGCGCCTCCGCCCGCCGCCGCGTCCGCCGAGGCCCACGCTGCCGGCGACCCCGAGATGCAGCGCGCGGTGGCCGCGCTTCACAAGGCCATCGAGGGTAAGGAGAACGAGCCGTCCGAGAAGGTGTTCAAGAACATCAAGAATTTCACGGGCGTCCCCGCGGGCCGGTTGCTGGGAGCCATGGAGAAGGGCTTCAGCCCCGCTCTGGGAGTCTCCTGCGCGCATTGCCACGACCCCGAGCATTGGGAGAGCGACGCCAAGGACGAGAAGCAGGCCGCCCGGGGCATGATGAAGCTGGTCGGAGAGATCAACGAGAAGCTCAAGGGCATGCCCGGCCTCATGAGCGACAAGCCGACGGTCAACTGCACGACCTGCCACCGCGGCCAGGTCAAGCCCGCCCTCACCCTGGACGAGAAGGAGCACCGTTGATCCGTTATGCTTGAAGCAGTCGAGGACGGACAGGGCGGTTGACCTGCTCTGTCCCCTTTAAGGCCAGCTCCGGCACTGATTCCTTGGTCGTCTATTGTTGGATTGTCGTACTGGAGCTTGTCTTACTAGGGGGAAAAGCCATGCCTAAGAATCTCTTCTTCTACGTCGCCGTCCTTCTCGTCTTTGGTACGGGTATCTGGTTCATTCTGAGATCCGGCGCTCACTTGAAGCCGGATGCCGCGGTCGTCTCCGCGGTGGCTCCCGCCGGTCCGTCTCATTCGGGGGTCGGGCCGGAGATCAAAAAGCCGGCCAGCGGCGGGATCGCCCAGACCCTGATCGAGAACGTTCAGAGCCCGTTGAGCATCCTGCTGCTCCAGGTCATCGTCATCGTGGCCGCGGCGCGGCTCCTCGGCGCGCTGTTCCAGAAGATCGGGCAGCCTCCCGTCATCGGCGAGATGGTCGCGGGAATCCTCCTGGGGCCGTCCCTGCTCGGTTGGATGGCTCCCGGGGTACAGACGTTCCTGTTCCCGGTGGCGTCGTTGGGCGGCCTTCGGATGCTCAGCCAGATCGGGGTCATCCTCTTCATGTTCGTCGTGGGTATCGAGCTGGACGTCCGGCACCTGCGGCAGAGCGCGCACGCGGCCGTGATGGTCAGCCACGCGAGCATCGTCGTGCCCTTCTTCCTGGGGTGCGGCTCGGCGTTGCTGCTCTACCGCTCGCTGGCGCCGGCGGGCGTCCCATTCAGCGCCTTCGCCCTGTTCATCGGGGTCGCCATGAGCATCACGGCCTTCCCGGTGCTGGCGCGCATCCTGGAGGACCGGCGGATGACGCGCTCCAACCTCGGGAGCACCGCCATCGCCTGCGCCGCCGTGGACGACGTCACCGCCTGGTGCATGCTGGCCGTCGTCGTCGCCATCGTGAAGGCCAACGGCCTGGGCGGCTCGCTGCTCACCATCGGCCTCACCCTGCTGTTCATCGCCGTGATGCTCTTCGGGATCAAGCCGCTGGCGAGCCGGATCGCCAGCGTGCGTCCCGAGGGGCAGGCCGCGAGCGCCGGCCTCCTCGCCACCCTGTTCGCGTTCGTCTTCATCTCGGCGCTGTTGACGGAGCTCATCGGCATCCACGCCCTGTTCGGCGCCTTCCTGGCCGGCGTCTGCATGCCGCCGGACTCCAGCTTGCGGAATTTTCTCCGCGAGCGCCTGGAGACCTTCAGCTCCGTGCTGCTGCTCCCCCTGTTCTTCGCCTTCACCGGCCTGCGTACGCAGTTGGGCCTGCTCGCCGACTGGCAGAGCTGGCTGATCTGCGGCGCGATCGTGCTGGTGGCGATCGCCGGCAAGCTGCTGGGAAGCATGGGAGCGGCCCGCTGGACGGGAATGAGCTGGGGAGATTCCTTCTCTCTCGGCGTTCTGATGAACACCCGCGGCCTCGTCGAGCTGATCGTGCTGAACCTGGGCTACGACCTCGGCATCCTGTCGCCGCGGATCTTCACCATGCTGGTCCTGATGGCGCTGATCACGACCTTCATGACCGGACCGCTGCTCCACCTGCGTAGCGTGCTGGGGCGCCGCGAAGCCCTGGTGCTGGACGTCGGGGGCCGTAGCGGCTCCCGGGTGTAGCCGCAGGCTGTAAGCCTACGGCTCCAGCTTCAAGGCCCACGGCTCCACGCCGGTCTTGCCGTCGTCGGCGGCGAAGTAGAGGGTGCCGCCGATGACGGTGAGGTTCGAAGGCGAGGAGGAGAGCAATCCGGGGTTGAGGTCCCACACCCTCCGCGTTTCCTCGGCGGTGCCGTCGCTCACCCATAGCTCTCGTCCCGACACGCTGTCGTCCGCGGCGAAGAAGACCCGGTTGCCCGCCGCGGCGAGCCCATCGGGTGCCGAGGACGGCGCGCCGGGCTGGATGTCGCGCACGATCCGGGTTCCCGCGGCGCTGCCATCCGTCACCCAGAGCTCGGCTCCGTGCGTCGCGTCCCTGGCGACGAAGAACAGCCGGCCGCCGGCCGGGGTGAAGGCGTTCTTGGAGAAGGCATTGGGATCGAAGGTGGGGCTGGCGGCCGTCAGGAAAACGGGGGGGCCTCCATCGAGGGGAACCCGCCAGAAGCCGAGCGGGCTTTCAGCGTCCGCCGCGGCCGTGAGGTAGAGCGAGCCCTGGAAGGCGAAGAGAGCATCCGGCTGTAAGAGCGCCAGGGGGAGACGGTAGGTACCCTCTGAGCTTCCGTCGGTCCGCCAGACCTCCGCGCCCTGGCCGTCCTGCCGGTTGAGCCGGAAGAAGATCACGCCGCCGATCTCCGCGAGGTCGGTGTAGATGAAGTCCCGGGGACCCGGGACGTTCGAGACCTGGCGGGTGCCGGCCGCGGTGCCGTCCGAAACGAAGACCTGCGGGGTGAGACCCCCATCGGCCGGGACTCGCTCGATGAAGAGGAACCGGGAACCGAGAGAGTAGATCCCCGTGGGGCAGCGCGAGCCGTCGAGCTTGGGAACGATCTCCCGGGTACCCAGACTCGTGCCGTCGCTGGCCCAATAGGCGCAGCCCTCCAACCCGGCGACGGCGAAGAGGTACTTGCCGTTCCAGGCGATGCTGAGGTCGACGTCGGAGTTGAAATCCAGGTTCGCAACGGAAAACGTGCCGTGGGCGGTGCCGTCCGTCCGCCAGACCTTCTCACGGGGCGACTTCGGGCCGGGACCGCTGAAGAACGTCAGCTTCCCCACCTGGGTAAGGTTGAAGACGAATGAGGCTTCGAACCCGGGCACGGAGGTGGTCCGCTCCGGCGTACCGTCGGTGCGCCAGAGCGTCAGGAGATCGTCGTTGTCCTCGGAGCCGAAGATCAGGGCACCGTTGTCCAGGGGCGCGAATTGCGGGCAGGAACCCGCGAGGGTCCGCAGCGTGGCCACGCGTCGCTTGCCCGCCGGCGTTCCGTCCGTCACCCAGAGCTCGGACGTCGTGCCCTTGGAGTTGGTCATCCCGAAGAAGACGAGGTTTCCCAGGATTCCCAGGTCCGGGGAGAAAGCGGCGGCGGTGGCGATCCGGCGAGTGCCTCCAAGGGAGCCGTCGGTGACCCAGAGCTCGGGCTTCTGGGACACGCCCATCGCCTGGAAGTACGTCTTACCGAGCAGGCGGGACGCTAAAAGAGCGCTGTAATCGAGGCCGTCGCATTCGCCGGGGCAGATGTCGGTAAGGCGGCGCGTGCTGCGGCCCGTGCCATCGCTGACCCAGAGCTCCCAGCCATGCCGGGGCGTCTTGCCCGGTAAAGAGGATACGCCCGGGTGGAGACGCCTTCGCGAACGGGCCGGACCATATGATTTCCCGGGCAGCCCTCCGGACAGGTCAGGAGAGCGGGATCGCTGAAATTATCGCCGGCCGTCCAGAGGGGGCCTTGATAATAGGGAAAGGTAAAGACCCAGCGGCTGCCGGACCGTCCCAGCAAGAGGGACGAAACGTCATAGCCGGTCTGTCGGATTTCCGTCAGCGGCCCGGTGCCGCTCTCCGTGCCGTCGCTACGCCAGATCTGGGTGTCGCGGATGTCCCCGCCAAGGAAGTAGACCTCCTCGCCGGCCGGCTCCAGAAAGTCGGCCCGATCGGTGGAAACAACGGACCGTGTGCCGCCGGGCGTGCCGTCGCTCACCCAGAGGCTGCCGCCGTTGATGAAAAACAGCCGCGAAGGCGTCGCCGCGAAAAGCCCCGAAACGTCATAGAACGGGATCGCCGCGAGGAGCTGGGTGCCGTCCGCCGTGCCGTCCGTGATCCACAGGCCCTTTCCCGCGGCGCTCTCGGCCAGGAAGTAGAACCTGCCGGCGGCGGGCATGGGCGCGACGAGGGAGAGCTTCAGATCGCTGACCGCGTGCGTTCCGGGGCGCGTTCCGTCGCTGCGCCAGAGCTGGCATTCCTGCGGGCTCGGGCAGTCGAAGAAGTAGAAGAGCCCGCCGCCCGGCGAGGATCCTTCCACGAAGGCCCCGACGATCCGGGTGGGCTCCGTCGCCTCCGTCAAAGGAAAAGTCCCAGCCGGAGTCCCATCCGTCCGCCACAGCCGCATCTTGACCGTGGGGCTGGAACTGGTGATGTTGGACACCTCGGTCGTCTTCAACAGTGCGGCGCCGGGCCACGTCGCGACGGGAGCGATGCTGTCGCACTCCGGAAGACAGATCGCGGTGGAGACGACTTTCGTACCTTCCGACGTGCCGTCCGTGCTCCAGAGGACTCCCGCGTCGCCTAAATCGCCGCTCGGCGTCGAGAAGACCAGGCGGTCGTTCACCTGAACAAAGCCTTCCGGCAGGCCCGGCAGGTTGAGCGCCGGGCCCGGCTGCTTGACGATGTCCCGCAGTAGCTGTGGGGCCTCGGCAGCTCCGCCGGGCCGTGCCGTCAAAGTCAGGAGAAGCGCACCCGCGAGCCATCCTCCGCGCATCGGACCTCCTTGCGCCAAAATCACGGCGATACTGAGAGCTTAGCTTCTTTCCTTTCTTACGGAGACGGAGATCGAACCGTTGTTCTCGAGGATCGCCGTGTGGACCTCCTCGATGCACGTGCACCCCGCCTGCCGCAGGGCCGAGTTGAGCTCGTGCCGGGTGAGCTGGGCGCCGGCGAGGACGTCCTCGAACAGCTTGCCATTGTGAACCAGGACCTGCGGCCGGCCCTCGATGAGAGCCTCCAGCTTCTTGCTGCGGAAGGTGGCGATGCCCACCGTGTAGTTCAGAGCGATGAGGGTCGCCGCCGAGATGAGGCCGCCGGTGAGCGAGTTGTCGCCGCCGTTCATCGAGTTCTGGACGGCGTTCGAGAGGACGAGGAGCAGGACGAGGTCGAACGGCGCGAGCTGGCCGACCTGGCGCTTGCCGGTGATCCGCAGGATGATGACCAGGAAGAGGTAGACGAGAACGGAGCGAAGGATCAGCTCCCACCAATGAATGGTCGGAATCCACAGTTCTGCCATGACTTAAAGAACCTCCGGGGAGATTTGCACAGAAAGACAGTATAGGCCCGGTCCGCGGTAGGCTTGGGGTCGTGAAGCCGACCGAGGTTCTGGCCCGGGAGAGGACACCGGAGGGCGACGAGCTCGTCCTCTCGCGGCGCGACGGCGCCTACTCGCTGAGCGTCGGCGGCGAGGAGCTGATGACGAGCCGCGTCCACGGCTCCGAGGAGGCACTGGCCCGCCTGGCCTGCGCGGCGATCGCCGAGAAAAAAACGCCGCGCGTGCTCGTGGGCGGTCTCGGTTTCGGCTACACCTTGAGGGCGGCCCTCGATCACCTGCCGCGCGGTGCCGCCGTGACGGTCTACGAGGTCTTCGCCTCCCTGCTGGGCTGGAACCGGGGCCTGCTCGCGGATCTCGCCGGCCGGCCGCTCGAAGACCGGCGCGTCACCGCCGTCCAGGCGGACGTGCAGACTCTTCTCGATCGCCGCGATAATCGCGAGCGCTTCGACGCCATCCTGCTCGACGTCGACAACGGCCCCCAGGCCTTCACCCTGCGCTCGAACAACAGCCTCTACACGGCCGAGGGGCTCGGCCGTCTCTCCCGGAGCCTGACGGCGGGAGGAGTGCTCGCCATCTGGTCGTCGTCACCGTCTCCGGAGTTCCAGCGCCGGTTGCGGAAAGCCGGCTTCGAGGCGAAGGCGGAGAGCGTTCCCACGCGCCGCGGCGGCAAGCGGCGGGACACGATCTTCCTGGGGAAGCGTCGCTGATTGGGCTCAGTAGTGATATCGGCAGGCAAGGATCTTGATCCTTGACTCCGAGACCTCGTAGACCAATCGATGCTCGCGATCAATACGGCGAGACCAGCAACCTGCCAAGTCATGCTTCAGCGGTTCGGGTTCCCCCACGCCTTGAAACGGATCCCGCTGGATCGCCTCGATCAGCTTGACGATTTTGAGGGCTTTCTTACGGTCCTGCTCAATCCACCATGCCAGGTCTTCGAGCGCGGTGGGATCAAATTCCAAGCTTCTGGCGGACTTCATCGAAGGGGATTCCCTCCCGCCGCGCCCGGGCTTCGAGGAGCCGCTGTTTCATGGTCTCGCTCCGCAGCAGGTAGGCCGTCTCCCGCTCTGAGGCGATTTCCCGCCAGAGGTCAATGGGCACGATGACGCCCGTGGGAGTCCCCTCTTCGTCTGAAATGTACTGAATGTCTAAGAGCGCCATGCCAGCCTCCGAGCTCTGCCCACTGCAGCCCCGGCCTCGGGATGATCACCAGGGCGCCCAATGATGGTAGCACCCTGGGGGCTGGATCTGTAGGTATCTGGGGTGCCTCAATCCGGTACGCAGCGGCAGCAGTCCGGCGGCGTCAAGGTTGGGTGCTGGCCGGTGGGGCAGGCCGCACAGCGGACGGTCGAGCAGTCCACCTTCTTCGAATCGTCCTTCATTGAGTGGGAGGCGCAGGCGCACAGCGCCATGAGTCCCATCGTCAGGCCGAGCTTTCTCAGGCTTTTCATCGGTCCTCCTTTCAAGCTTCCGCCTCTACCGGCGGAGTGAGAAAAAGAGGAACGCAATTCTTGAGCCAGGATGTTAGCGATATCGATAGACGTCCAGCGCCACCTTGGACGAGTCCTGGGGATCGATCCGAACGTCGATCATGGCGCCCGGCTGGAAGCGGGGGATGTCCAGCCGGGAGATCAGGCTCTTGGGGATCGTGGCCGTGTAGGTCGTGCCGTCCGCGCGGGTGACTTCGGCCCGGATTCCAATCACGGGGTCATCGTTCAGCGTGATCCCGGTGTCCCAGATCTCCACGATCCGAGCCCGAGCCGCCACCCCGGACTCCTGAATCCGTTTCGTCTCCGCCACACCGCTCATCCGGTCGATCACGGCGCAGCCGCCGAGGACGGAGGCCAGGAAGGTGGCGATCGTGGCACGGATGGCAAATCTGCGGACGCTTTGAATCGTCAAGACTTTCCCGCCTTCTGCGCCAGGAAAGCCCGCAGAATCGCCTGCTCCTTCGGGTCCTTGATGCGGGTGAACATCTTCTCCCCGAGAGTGTGGATCGTCTGGGGGCGGTCGAAGGGCATCTTCGCGTACATCTTGCCGCCGGTGAAATGGCAGGGCTGGCAGCGCTTCTCCAGGATGGGGCGGATCTGCGACTGAAAATCCACGGCCTGCGTCTTGGGCGGCGCAACGGGGCTGCTCGCCAGCAGAGAGGCCGCGAGGACCAGGATGACCGCCAGAGATCCCAAAGTGAGCAGTTTGTCGTTCATGGCTACTCGTACCTCAAGGCCTCGATCGGGTCCTGGCGCGCGGCCTTCATGGCGGGCCAGAGGCCGGCGGTGAGGCCGACGGTGGTGGAGACTCCGAAACCGAGCAGGACGGACCACAGCGGGGCCGCGGCCTGGAAGTTGAAGGCGACGCGGGCGAGGAGGGCGGCGCCCAGACCAATGGCGATGCCGAGGCCGCCGCCCACGCCGGTCAGCGTCACCGCCTCGGCGAGAAACTGAACGGCAATGTCCCGCTTGGTGGCGCCGAGCGCCTTGCGCAGGCCGATCTCGCGTGTGCGCTGGGTGACGTTGACCAGCATGATGTTCATCACGCCCACGCCGCCGACCACCAGCGAGATCCCCGCGATCAGAATCATCACCGCCGCGATGCCGCCCGTGATCTGGCGGAAATTCCGCATCATCTCCATGCTGGTGAACGTAGCGAAATCGTTCGCCTGGTTGGAGCGCAGATGGCGGCGCGTGCGCAGGATGGCCGTTTCCTGCTCGATCATCTTGTCCACGTCCTCGGCTTGCCTGGGGACGGTCGCGATGTGCAGGGTGTCCTTGCCGCCGTCGCGGATCTGCGGAAACTGCTCGTCGAACGCGGTGATGGGGATGACGAAAAGGTTGTCATTGCTGCCGCCCAGGAACGCGCCTTTTTTATCGAGCACGCCGACGACCTGATAATCGATACCGTCGACCTGCATGCGGCGGCCGATCGGATCGCGGTGCGGGAAGAGCGCGTCGGCGACGTCGGCGCCGATCACCACGACACGGGCGGCGTGGCGCACGTCGGCGTCGATCAGGAAACGGCCGTCCTGGACGGAGGAGTTGTTGGCCGGCGCGTACTCCGGCGTCGCTCCGATCGGCGTCGGACCGTTGGCCACCTCGCGGCCGGCCCGCACCTCGACGGTGGCGAAGAGGTAGCGCTCCGGCGACACCGCCGCCGCGTAGGTTCCCAGCCGCTTGAGGGCCACCGCGTCCTCGATCGTCAGGTCGTGGCGGTTTTTTTCCTCTTCCGGCCGCTCGCCGCCACCGCCGAAGCGCGGCTCGTACTTCTGGAACTGCACGAGGTGGGTGCCGAAGTTGGAGAAGGCCTTGCTCACGGAGCGGTCGAAGCCGGCGACGAACGAGACCATCATGATCACCGTCGCCACTCCGGCCACGACGCCGAGCAGGGTGAGGAAGCTGCGTAGCTTCTGCGCCCGCATCGCGACCAGCGCGAAGCGAACGTTTTCCGTCCAGGAGAGGCGCAGGCGGGAGCCGGGCCGCTGCGCCATCACTCGGCCCTCAGGGCGTCCACCGGCAGTAGCTTGGAAGCGGCCACCGCCGGCCAGTAGCCGGCCGCGAGGCCGACGGCGATCGAGAGGCCGAGCCCCAGGGCCGCGATGCCCGGCGTGACGTTCGCGGGGAAGTGCGCGATGCGGTCGACGCCGAGCGACACGAGGATGCCGGCGAGCACGCCGGCGATGCCCCCCACCAGCGACAGCAGCGACGCCTCCAGCAGGAACTGGCGGCGCACGTCCCGCTGGCGCGCTCCCAGCGCCCGGCGCAGGCCGATCTCCGCCGTGCGCTCGGCGACGGCGACCAGCATGATGTTCATGATCACGATGCCGCCGACGCCCAGCGACACCGAGGCGATGAGCAGCGTGAGAAGGAAGGCCGCGGTCGAGATCTGGCGCCATATCTCCTGCAGGCTCTCGGCGGTGATGACGCCGAACGGATCGGAGTCGCGGAAGTCCGTGTGGCGCAGCGCGCGCATCAGTGCCCGGGCCTCGTCGGCCGAGGCGTCGACCCCTTCGACTCCGCCCTGGGCCTGGATCATGATGTCCAGGGACGTGCGGCCGGTGAACGATTTCCGGTGGGTGTCGATGGGGATCATCACCAGGTTGTCGCGGCTCTGCCCCAGGGTCTTCCCCTGCTGATTGAGCAGGCCGATCACCCGGAAGGGGACGCCGTCGAGAAGGATGTCGCGGCCGATCGGGTCGAGATGCGGATAGAGCTCGTCCTTGACGTCCCAGCCGATCACCGCGACGGCCCGCGCGGTGCGCACCTCGCTCTCCAGGAAAAACCGGCCGGCCGCGAGGTCCAGGTTCATGATCGAGGCGAAGTTGGCCGTCGTGCCGTTGAGCCGGACGCCGCCGAGACGGTGGTCGCGGTAGGTGACGGCCGCCGTGCCGTCGACGCGCGCGGCCACCTGCTCGGCCTTGCGCAACTCCGCGCGCAGCCGCTGATAGTCCTCCCAGGTGACGTCCGGACGCTTCACCGCCTTCAGGAAGTCCTCGTGGGAGCGGATGATGCCGAACTTGGTGACGATCAGCACGTCGGGGGCGAGCCCGAAGAGCTTGTCGCGGACGAAGAGGTTGAGCCCCGAGATCACCGAGATCACGCCCACCAGCGTCGCCACCCCGATGACGATGCCCAGCAGCGTGAGGAAGCTCCGCAGGGCGTGCGTGCGGATGGCCCGGATCGCTTCGCTGAACAGCTCCGCGAAATCCATCAGTGCGCGGGGCCGCGCCCCTCTCCCTTCTTCGGCTCCTCGAGCTTGACCGGATCGCCCGGATTGATCGCCCGCAGAGCCTTGAAAGGACCGTTGATCACCGTCTCGCCGCCATGCAGCCCGTCGACCACCTCGATCGTCAGGTCGCCGATGAGGCCGGTCTTGAGCGGCTGGAAGCGGGCCTTCGCCCCTTCCATCAGATACACGCCCTCCTGCTCGCGGGGCGCGTCCGCCGCGGGCGCCGCCTGGCCGGGCTTGCGCTCCTTGCGCTCAAGATCGCGCACCACCAGCGCCTGCAGCGGCACCACCAGCGCGTTGGCGCGGAAACCGGTCAGGATGTCGGCGCGGGCCGAAAGACCGGGCTTGATGTCGGCGGGCGGATTGTTCACGCGCACCTTGACCTTGAACTTGATCGCCTGGTTCGCGGCGGACACCAGCGGGCTGCTGCCGACCTCCGTCACCGTGCCGCGGAAGGTCTGGTTGGGATAGGCGTCGAGCCGCACCAGCGCCTCCTGATTGAGCTTGACGTTGGGGATCGACGTCTCGTCGACCTCGAGCTCGGCCTCCACCACCGACATGTCGGAGATCGTCAGCAGCACCGTACCCGGGCTGTTCTGAATGCCGATCACCGCCACCTCGCCCTCCTCCACGCGGCGGGCGGTGACGACACCGTCCATGGGCGAGCGGATCGTCGTCTTGGCCAGGGTGTCGCGCGACCCTTCGAGCGTGGCGCCCGCCTGCTGCACCCGCTGCTGGCTCGCCTGGACGGCGGCCTCGGCGGTGCGCACGGCGGTGCGCGTGCGCTCCATGTCGGCGGCGGGAATGATCCCGGCCTTGAAGTTCCCGTCCGCGCGCCGGTAGTCGGCGCGGGCCTGCTCCAGCGCGCTGCGGGCGGATTCGAGCTCCTGCCGCAGCGCCTGCATCGAAAACTCGTTGCTGCGCGCCATGGCGCGGGTGTTGACCTGGTCGATCTGGAGCAGGAACTGCCCCTTCTTCACCTCGTCCCCTTCGTCGACGGCGAGGTGGGTGATCTGGCCGGGGATGGTCGCCGAGATGTCGACCTTCTTCTGCGCCTGGATCTTGCCGTTGGCGCTGACCTTCGCCTGAAGATCCTCGCGCCCCACCTTGGCGATCTGCACCTCGGTCGGCTGGGGTCCGCGCTTGGAGTATGCGAAGCCGCCGAGCACCGCAAGCAGCACGACGGCGACAAGAATCCAGAGAACCTTACGTTTCACGAACATCGCCTCCCGAAGAGCCGCGCCAGATCCGCCGGACGCGTCCCCACCGCGGCGGTCACCGGGGCGCGCTCCCTCATTGTACGTGCGGGGGTGGGGGAAGTTACCGGAGGACGGATTATAATTGAGCCATGCCTCGACATTCCTGGCCCTTGGCCGGGCTCCTCGGAGGGACTCTCTTCGCGTTGGTCTTCCTGACGTTCCAAGAAGCCGGCGCCGCGTCCCATTCAGCGCTGCGGGCCGACCGCATCCTCGTCGACAAGTCGGCCCGCCGCCTGACGCTACTCTGGAAGGGGCGGCCCCTGAAGTCCTACCGGGTGGCTCTGGGTCCCTCGCCGGTCGGCAGGAAGCAGTGCCAGGGAGACGAACGGACGCCGGAAGGAATCTACCGGATCGATGCCCGGAACGCAGGCTCGGCCTACCACCGGTCGCTCCACGTCTCCTATCCCAATGCCCAGGACGTGGCCAACGCGCGCCACCTCGGCTGCAAGCCGGGAGGCGACATCATGATCCACGGCATCAAGAACGGCTACGGCGCCATCGGAGCGGCTCACGCCCTCAAAGATTGGACCTTGGGATGCATCGCCGTCACGGATGGGGAGATCGAGGAGATCTGGGCCGCGGTGCCGAACGGGACGCCGGTCGAGATCAGGCCGTGAGGCGGGCCGTTGCGAAGGAAAAGTCCGGTGGCGTCCGTCTGGACGTGCAACACGTTGTTGTAGAATCGTGTCATCGGAAGTTCTTGGAGCCAAAACCATGAAGACTCTTGGAGGAGCATCTCTCCTGGGCATTCTCCTGGGAATCGGGATCATCTTCTGGCTCCGCCCTTTGGACACCGGCCCCATGGCGCTCGTCCTGCTGATCTGCGTAGGCATTGCGAACGCTTTGACCGGGCTCCTGATGGTTGGCCGCAAGGGGAGGCCGGCGCGAAAGCCGCGAAAGCCTCGCCTCAAACTGATTCTTCTCATAGTCCTCCTGGGATTTGCTGGTGGAGCCTGCAAGAAGAAGGAGGAGGCCCCTCCTCCAGTCGCAGTCCGCGATCTGTTGATCCGGGATCAGGCACCGCCACAGAACTTCGGCGCCTATGGATATCTGGTGTTCACGGCGCGTCCGAGCGACCGCCAGGCTTCTCGGTACCTTGCCGTCTGTGAGGCCTACGACCAGAGCCTCGAGCCGGTGCAGGATTTTTCCAAGATCGATCCTGCTTCGCTGATGGTGACGTACTGGCCGGTCGCGAAGAAACCCCAAGATGATCGCTGCAGAAGCCTCCTCGCGGAGTACGACTATGCCTATGCAGCACGAATCGCGGCAGCGATCCGCAAGGCAGGCGTGCCAGGGCCCGTGCTCGTGGCTTGGCGGCGGCCTTTCGGCAGCAAGGACCAGACTCAGGCTGCGTTGGTGCTGGATTTGTCCGACTTCCAGGATCAGGACGTTCCGCGGGCATTCCTGCTCTGGAAAGATCGGCTTTCGAAGAGGCCCGAGGTTTGGAAGGACGGTTTCCAGATCGTCCTCGTCCGCGAAATGTTCCGGAACTTCATCCAGCAGTATGGAACTCAGATTGTGACGATCATCCAGAGCCAGTTCAAGCCCGAGGCTGAAGGCTCGAAAGGTTCGAAGAAACCGCGACCTTCGACTTCGAGAGACTCGCGGTAGAGACTTCACCGTCTTTCGATCTCTCTTGCAGTGATGCCCGAAAAAGGTGAGGCTCCTCCTCACTGGGGCTCGAAGATCTCTTCTACCTCCACCGACCACCCCGGCAGCGCCGGCTCCGCATGGGCGCGAACCCCGCGGCGAAAGATCTCGGGCTTGTTGGGACGGTCGGTACGGTAGGAGCGGATCTCCTGGCTGCGGAGGACGTCCACGTCCCAGACGACGCGGGTGCCGGCGGCGAAGTAATCGGCGCGCTTCCTGGCGAGCGCCAACTCGGCTTCCGGTCCGTAGTCGTTCTCGCTTCTCACTTCGACGGCAAAGATAGGGGCTCCGGTGAGGAACTGGCCGCCGGGAGGAAGCTTGCCGATCCAGAAGGCGGCGTCCGGACTGAAGGAGCGCCGGTCGGGGAGGTTGACGACGAAGCCGACGTTGTCCGGGAAGGCGTAGCCCCCGCCTGTCCGTCGCTCGTGGTCGTCGAGGCTGCGGTAGATCCGGCCCGCCGCGCGTCCTGGCACCGCACCCGTCGGGGACATCAGAAGGATCTCTCCATCGACCAGCTCTGCCTTTCCCCGCTCTGGGACACGGTAAAGATCCGCGACCGTGGCTCGAGTCGCCGAGGGTTCCTTCTTCAGAGGTTTCCGTTGCGCGCTGAGCATATCTTGGCTTCTTCTTCGATGTCCCCTGCTGTCAGCTCCTAGTATAGACCCCGGCCGTTCACTGCGGAAGCACCCGCTGGATCGGGGCTCCGACTCCCTTGAAATCGCCGAGAATGGCCATCCCGGGATTGATCAACAGCCCTTCTGCCTCGAGTTTCTTCATGATCTCTTTGGCCTGGCCGTTCTGGCCGAGCTTCTGCAGCACCTTGGCCAGGTTGTAGCGGATGTTCGAGGCGCCGCCGGTGTATATCGAATCCGCATGGCGGAGCGTCGTCTCGGCGAGTTGCAATAGCTCCCGTTTGCCTTCAGCTCGCCGGCACAAGAGGACCCCCAGATCGTTGAGGTACGCTACATCCAAACCGGAGCCCTGCCCGGCCGCAAGGGCCTGGCGAGCGAAATCCACGGCCTGCGGGCCGGCCCCGGTTCCATCCGCAATCAGGGCATGCACGACGAGGCAGGCCGCCGGCTTGCAGCCACCCGTCTTCTCCAGGTTGGCCAGCACCCGGGAGGCGTTCTCCCAGTTCTTTTGACGAATCTCAAAATGGACTTTGGCCAGGCTGTCCTTCACCTCCTGCGCTTTCCCGGCGGCAGTGCCCAGCAAGGGAAGGAGGAGAACGAGGAGCAACTTGAAGGAGCGTAGCGGAGCGATCATGGCCGTCTCCATTCTCGAAGGGATGTTTCGATGCTCCTATTGTACCCGGAGCACGCCGGTAACTTGTCACTCCTCCGGCACAACTTCAGGGGTGACTTACGCCTTGGTTTCGTATAGCATGGCGGGGCATGGTAACATTCCGTCGCCCGAAAGGAGGAACTAATGTCTGAAAACAACACTCGCGGCCGTTTCATCTGGTACGACCTCATGACGCCCGATGGGGAAGGCGCCAAGCCCTTCTATACCGCCGTCATGGGTTGGGGCACCGAGGTCTGGGAGAACCCGGGAATGCAGTACACGATGTGGAAGACGCAGGAGCGCACCATCGGCGGCATCATGAACATGCCTCCGGACGCCGTCGCCGGTGGCGCCAAGCCCCATTGGCTGGCCTACGTCACCACTCCCGACGTCGACAAGACCGTCGCCCGCGCCCAGGAGCTGGGAGCCAAGGTGATGGTGCCGCCCACCGGCATCCCCACCGTCGGCCGCTACGCCGTCATCGCCGATCCGCAGGGCGCCATGATCGCCCCCTATACGCCGGACAAGGAGGGGCCGGAGCCCGAGGGCATGCCTCCTGTGGGTGAGTTTTCCTGGCACGAGCTCGCCACCTCGGACCCGGTGGCGGCCTTCGACTTCTACCACGAGCTTTTCGGTTGGGAGAAGACTTCGGCCATGGACATGGGCGAGGCCGGTCTCTACCAGATGTACGGGCGCCACGGCGCGCCGCTGGGCGGCATCTATAAGCCAGCCGTCGAAAATCCGCACCCCCCGGCCTGGCTCCACTACGGGCGGGTGGCCGACGTCAACGCCGCCATCGAGGCCGCGCGAGAGAAGGGCGGACAACTGTTGAACGGCCCCATGGAAGTCCCTGGCGGCGACATGATCGCCGTATTCCTGGACGCCCAGGGCGGGCAGTTCGCCGTTCACCAGGTGAAATCAGCGTAGCGGGAGAGGTCTCCCCCTTGAGGCGCGACACCGTGCCCCGGCACATGGTGTCGCGCCTCAGCATCCTCCCAAAACGAGCTCTTGACGTCTCCCGTCAAGCTTGCGGCGAAGCGGTGAAGCGAGATGCGAGTCGCGGCAAGCTTGTGCCGGGCCGCGCCAAGCTTGGCGGCTCGCTGTCCAAGCTTGACGCCTGCCCTGCCAACCTTGCGCCGAGGCATTCCAAGCTTGCGGCACCTCGATCGAGCTTGCGGAGACCCGTGGCAAGCTTGCGAGGCCTCGTCACAAGCTTGCCGCGGCCTGCCCGAGCTTGAGCCGGCTCGTGCCAAGCTTGCCATGGACCCGCGCAAGCTTGGTACGTGATGATGCAAGGCCGTTCCCGTCCGCCGCAAGCTTGCATCGTCCTGTGACAAGCTTGGCGGATGCCGCCGCAAGCTTGGTACCGGCGCGGTAAGCTTGGCACGAGGCGTCCCAAGGTTGAAACGCGGCGTCCCAACCTGTCGATGGCCCGATCCGACCGCTCGCCGTCCCGAAACAGGTCTGTGCGCCGCCGGCAAGCCCCGCTACGATGGGTTGCTGCGAGGGGAGACACTCCTCCCCGATCTTGAATCCAGGAGGCGAAAACGCCATGTCTAAGACCCCGATCTCCATCGAGCGTTCCGCGCTGCTCGTCATCGACGTCCAGGACTCTTTCAAGGCCGGCCCCCGCTGGGAACGGCGCAGCAGCCCGAAGTTCGAAGAGAACATCGATTGGCTCGTCCAGGCCTACCGCACCGCCGGCCTGCCCGTGATCTTCGTCCTTCACACCGATCCCGACGACGGCTTCGCCACCGACAGCCCCTACTTCAAGCTGATGGATTTTCTCGTCCGCCAGGAGGAGGAGCCGCTGCTGATCAAAAACACCCGCAACGCCTTCACTAGCACCAACCTCCAGGATCTGCTGTGGGAGAAGAGAGTTGAACGGCTGGTGATCACCGGCATCCAGACCGAGCAGTGCTGCGAGACGACCACCCGCCTTGCCGCGGACCTCGGCTACGACGTGGACTTCGTCACCGAGGCCACGATGACCTTCCCAATCGCCGATCCGGCCACGGGCGACGAGCTGTCGACGGACGAGATCCTCCGCCGCACGGAGTTCGTCCTGCGCGGGCGTTTCGCCCGCATCGCCAAGGTGGACACCCTGGTCGAGGAGCTGGCGAGCGTCGCCGTGCCGTGCGCCGTGTGATCTTCGCCCTGGCGGCGGATGTGGAGGTCCTGGACCTGGCCGGCCCGGTCCAGGCCTTCGGCGAGGCGAGTCGCTGCGGCGGCGAGTATCAGATTCACGTCTGCGCCCTGACGCCCCGGCTGCGCACCGACCAGGGGATCTGGCTCTCCGACCTCGAGCCTCTCCCCGAGACGACGGCGGAGGATCTGGTGGTGATCCCCGGGTACCGAATGACCGCGGTGGTGGCGGCCGAAGCCTCTCTTCGGACGTGGCTGCAACAGGCGTATGAGAGCGGCGCCCACCTCGCCTCGGTCTGCACCGGCGCCTTTCCTCTCGGCGCCGCGGGCCTTCTCGACGGCCGCCAATGCACCACCCACTGGTCGCGGGTGGACGACCTCCAGCGCCGCTTCCCCCGCGCCAAGGTGTTGACCAACCGACTGTTCGTGGACGACGGTCCGATCACCACCAGCGCCGGCATCGCCTCGGGGATCGACATGGCCCTCTCGCTGATCGAGCGTCACCACGGTCCGCGGGTGACGGCGGCGACGGCGCGCGAGCTGGTCGTCTACCTGCGCCGCGACGGCGCCCACCAGCAGCACAGCGTCTACCTTGATTACCGGACGCACCTGCACCCCGGAGTCCACCGCGTGCAGGACTGGCTGATCGCCAACCCCGCAGAAAGGGCGACCCTGGAGGATCTCGGCGAACTCGCCGCCCTCTCGCCGCGCCACCTGACCCGCACCTTCCGCGAAGCGACAGGGATCTCGATCCAGGACTACCGCACCCGTCTCCGCCTGGAGCTGGCCCGTGACCTCCTCCACAATCCCGGCCTCACCCTGGAAGCGATCGCCACCCGTTGCGGTTTCGAGAGTGCCAGGCAGCTTCGGCGGGTGTGGAAGGATGCGTTCGGGTCGCCGCCTTCGGCGGGGCGGTGATTGCCTTATAAGATGGATGTCATGAGCGGACCAGGAGAAATCGAAGTCCCGGGCGAACTATTGGAGCCTGAGCCGGAAACCGATGTTGAGACGGCGTGGAGGCGGGAGGTTGCTTCTCGCATGACCGCCTTGGAGGCCGGAGACATGGAAACGACGCCCTGGGAGGAGATCCGCTGCCGGTTCCTCGCGAGGCTGGGTGAGCGTCGCCCAGGGTAACGTTGCTTCGGAGGCTCTCAATATATCGCAGAGGATTTCACTGGCCAACGCCTTCTGTCAGGTGCATGACTTCATTCACGAATTTCGACCGCCCGTTGAAGTATCTATTTCCCCTGTGATTGTACCATCCAGACCATAAGAGGTGGACTTCATGCCGTGCGCGAGTCATGGCGACATAGAACAACCGCCGCGCCGCCTTCTCCTCCTGCATCGAGACCTTGTAATAAGGGATGCGGCCTTGCTCTAGCCCTACCATGATCACAACATCATACTCAAGCCCCTTGGCGCTGTGGATAGTCGTAAGATTCAGGCGGTCAGGAGATCCGCGTTGTCCACCGAAGCCAGATACGGTGAACTCGTCTAGCGGGTTGCCATCCTTACTGGCTTCAAATAGAGACTTCAGGGCCTCTGCCTCGTCGGCCATAGCCGGCTCATTCATTATTCGCGCATGCAATCCCTGTTTGTCAAACCTATCTAGCCAATCCTGAAGATTCATGTCTGGCGATCTATTGCCGAAGAGAAACCTTACCAAGTCTCTTCGACACGCCATGGTTTCTGAGTCTTTGGTCAAAGAAGGATTGAAGCGCATCCAGCCACGTAAAAGGGTTGATAGCTTCGGCTCTCCTTGCATCCAACCTCCGGCACACCAACTTGCGCAATCCTCGAGCAAGGAAATGATTGGTGTCCGCTGGTATGGGTTCCCTTGATCGAATCTCACATACTTGAATCCTGATGCCGAGGCCTCCACCGCCTTAGCGATTATCCCTCCGTCGTATTGATCCAGGTACAGTATGCCAATATCACCAAGCTTCCGACCTTTTCTACGCCCAAGTGCTTCCGGAACAATTATCTCCACGGCAACCGAGATCTGTTCATCAAATCCGTTCGGGCACTGATAGTCTTGGACAATCCCCTGGTGGTCTTCGGCGGACTCGAAGTCACGGCTCTCGGCAAGAGCAGCGGTGGAGGCCACAATAATGGTTTTGCCAGAACGATAGTTCAAACGAAGGCGGACGTCCTCGACATCGTCGCGATCCGCCAACTCATTCATCAGGGCGGGTCGTGCCCCCGTAAAACCGTAGATGGACTGATCAGGATCGCCTACAGCAAGCAATCGCATGCCACCCTCAAAGCAGAGCCGCGTCACGATTTGGTGTAAAGGGACGCCCAGATCCTGATACTCGTCAACAGCCAAGATCGGGTACTTGGCTTTCAGTGCCTTAAGAACCCATGAATGGGACTTGATCAAGGCCAAGCCAGCCAATGCCATCCCGTCAAAATCGATCTTGCCCGCATCCTTCAGCAATTGCTCGTACTTAACGATCAGCGGTGGGTACCGCTCATTGTTGATCCACTCTGCGGAAGTTCGATCCAGCACTGTTCGGCGAAACTCATCGAAGGGGGTGCGCACGTACCGCGGATTTTCGTTGCCGACGACAGCCTTCACAGCCTCACCGAAGAGCCGTTCCTGTTCGCTTGGTGGAGCCACCTTGAGCGGATAAGGCAGATCAAAACCAGAGAGTTTGGCGTAAGGCATAACGACTTCTCGGAGGCAGAATGAATGCACCGTGCCAATGAAAGCCCGCGAACCGTCTTCGATACCAAGCATTGCCAGACGCTTTTTAAGTTCCCTAACGCACTGGTTGTTGTAAGTGATGCAAGCAATCCCGCGAGGTGCCCGAACATCCTCGGCCAGCATCCGTGCCATCTTGGTCGTGAGCACCTTAGTCTTGCCGCTTCCAGGGCCGGCCAGGATTAGGCAATGGCCAGTCGACTCATAGGCGGTCCATTGGCGCTCATTACGCCGCAGGTTTTCTGCCATCGACAAGTAGCTCGGTGTCGATTTATTGCGCGACATGCTTGATAGCCTTCAGGATATAGTCGGGACATCTTCTGCACTTCGACCTGCTAATGTGTGAAGCAAGCCGTTGGGCGAAACGACCTTTCCCGACGTAGCCGATGTCGCCGAGAAATGTCCTCTCGTCGTCCAGCGTCTTGCTTTCGGCTCGCTTCCTAGCTCTGTCCACGGCAGCCTTCACAGAGCACAGTTCTTCCATGGTGTTAGCAGTGCTGTAGAAGTGCCCGCACCGTATGAGATCGACCTCAAATGTATAGCTGTTGAGGAAGACGCCGTGGGCTTCGGCAATAGCCAATCGGTCACTTTTTTGCTTGGGAGAACTATCACCCAAAAGTGCAGGGATTATCTGGTCGGCGACGCGATCTTCCCCCAATGACTTACCGCCGTCCTGAGGGTCATAGTCCGTCACCACGGCAAGAGGAAGGTTTAGTCCATTCAATCCAAAAAACTTGACGTAGGGCACGAAGTTCGTGCCTCCAACCGAGCAGACTGTGATACCCAAGGCGTCAAGATCGTAACCGGCACGGCCCGCCAAGACGGGAACAAGAAACTTCTCGGCTTCACCCTCAACGAGCAAGATCCCGCGAGCAAAAAGCCCTTCCGCTCGGGAGACATCGAGGTAGCGTTCAATGTCATCGCGTTCCAACTCGGTCAACGTGATTTCTGCCCCGGACACGCCGATAGTTGCATCTTCGTTGTGGTCCTTGCGAAGAAGAATCAGCGACTCGACCGGGGTCACGCTGGCAATGTGGGGGGAATGAGTGGTCAACAGGTACGTAACGGCGCTAGCAAACTCCTCGCCTTCTGGGTTGGTAGGTTGTCGAGGCCGCAAGTAGCTTTGGTAAACAAGCCGTTGGAGATGGGGGTGTAGATGAGCTTCCGGCTCCTCTATGCTGAAGAAAGTGTGCTCGCGGCTGCTCTCATCGACTAACGAGTCGAGGTCGAGGGATCGCAACGCTAGGTAGAGTATGTTTGCAGTTCCAAGACTCGCCTCCGAAATATCGCGATTTTTGCCGTCGAAGAGAAGTCGAAGCGCCCGCAAAAGCTTGTCGGGATCGAGGGGCGAGAATCCTAATGCAGTCTCGATGGCTTGGCTTGTGCCTGTCATTCTCTTTAGTCGGTCATTGATCCTGGATGCGAGATCGCTGAACGGCTCCAAGGCGGCAACCTTGTCGTTTTCTTTGGAACCGCTATCTGCCAGCTTCTGAAGATCGGACCGCTCGATATCTGACGTCGCTCGGTCAATCAGCGGTTTGAGTGGAGACTTCGTCCATCGCGCCAAATCTCCTTCTGCGTCGCGCAAGGCATGCATGACCTCCATCGGTATCCGCTTTCGCACGTCATACCCGAAGCGGTTCTCCGGTCTGTCGCCGCCATAGGTCAGGAATTCGAAGTCATCGGCTTTGGTCGGAGCATGATCTACTCCTGGAATGGGACCGAACTCGTAAGTTAGCCGAGCAATCATCGGCTCGGGCTGAACGAGGTGTTCGGCGAGGACGGCGAGTTGCCCTTCGTCCTCCTCAAAGTCTGAGATGTCGATAGAGATTTGTATCCGTACATCTCTGCTCAGTGGACGGGCAATGCCATCCCAGAAATCCTCATGCCTAAGTTGGCGGGCGCTGTCCGGTAGAGACGGGTCAAGAACCAATCTCAGCGCGAAGAGCAAATTCGTCTTGCCGATCTGGTTTTCGCCAAGAATTACGGCAGATCTTCCAACAGCTATGTCCAGCTCGTGGAAGTTCCGAAAGTTCTCAATATGTATGCGTGCGATTCTCATTCGTTCACACTTTTTTGCTTCGGTAAATTGACGCCAAGGCGCTCCCGATAGACCGTCGCGCATGAGGCGCGAAGGATTAGACGGAGAAATTAAGAGAGGATTCCTCCAGCGTTAATCCCGCCAATCCTCAATGATCAGATCGTCGAACGGTTCGAAATGGGTTCGGTTCGCGGTCACCAGGATGAGATCGTTCGCCTTGGCGACAGCGGCGATCTGCCCGTCGATGAAAGACGGTGTTTTGCCCAAGGAGGTCAGCCGGGCTCTCTGCTTGGCATGCCACTCCGCAGCGACCATCTCGTAGGCAAGAATCGGCATAGTGGAGAGGACGACTCGAAAGAAATAGTCCTCGAGCCCTTCTTTCTTGCGAGATGAAGGAAGACGCTCCAGGCCGAACAGCAGCTCATGCCAAGCCACCGAAGCGATTCCGACCTGACCCTCGGTTTGCCGCAGCCTTCGTATCACCCCGGCATTGGGGATCGGGCGGGTCACTTCAGAAACCACATTGGTGTCCAACAGGAAACGTAGACTCACAAGTCGACGTCCCGGCCTGGCGACCGGTCCCTGACGTCCCGAAAAACCTCGTCGGGATCGATGTCGAGCTCTGCGAGGTCGTACCTGCTTCGGAATTCCTGATAAGCCTCCCAGAATCCAGGCTTCTTCTTCGACAGGCGCTCAAAATCCTCCACGCCGACCAGGACGGCGACCGGCTTCCCCCGCCGGGTCAGCTCGACCTGCGTTCCCCCTTCGGCTTCATGGACGACGCTCGGGAGGTGATCCCTAGCTTCCGCGATCGAGTATTTCTTGACCATCTCGGCCTCCTTCTGGCCAAACAATGGCCATGTAGATGCCCATCTTAGCTCTTCAGGCAGAGAGTCGCAATCTCAAGCGCCTCTCAGCTCTGTGCTCCCGCGCTGGATCGGTACGACCAGCGGTGATACCATGACTCCATGAGCTCCGCCAAGATCGCCATCTCCCTGGACCCTGAGGCTCTGAGACAGGTCGACCAACTCGTCGAAGGTGGCGTCTTTCCAAGCCGCAGCAAGCTCATCCAGGATGCCGTCGCCGAGAAGCTACGGCGGCTGGGGCGGGTTCGCCTCGCTCAGGAATGCGCCAAGCTCAGGCCTCTGACCGAACGGGCCGCGGCTGAAGAGTGGTTCCAGGGTGAGGCCGAATGGCCCGAATACTGAGAGGCGACATTCTCTGGGCTGACCTCGATCCTACCCGCGGCCGGGAGCAGGCCGGCTGGAGACCGATCCTTGTGCTGAGCCAGGATGTGTTCAACGAGCGCTCGGGCACCGTTATCGCCGTCGCGCTCACCAGCCAAGAGCCGTCCGTCGGTTACCCGTTGGCTCTGGAGGTCCGGTCTATCCCTCTGCCGAAACGGTCCTGGGTCAAGATCGGCCAGATCCGCACGTTGTCCACCGAGCGCCTTGGCGATCTGATCGGTCGACTGTCTCCCGAGGAGCTGCAGTCAGTCCTCGAGGGCTTGAACGAGATCATCGGCGATTAGTTAGTTAGCCGGGCGTCCGCCGCGTCCCGCCTCTCCGCCCTTCCCCCATGCGAGGTGTGCGAGCCTGCGACGCGGACAGCCCGCAGGGCGGCGGTCCCGTAGCCCCGGGTGGCCTCCGGGGGAACCCCGGAGAAAACCCGGGGATGGGATAGGCTCCACCGCCGCGATTCACCGGCCTTCACCGCGGACCGCCCGCCGGGACCCGGAGGTGGGGCGTCTCCCCACCCCGGGTTCCCACCGGCTCCGCCGGTTCCCACCCGGGGCTACGGGACTGCCGCCCTACGGGCTGGCCGCGACGCTTTCGTGACGATCTCGCTACGGGTCGCCTTGGTGATGGCTGCGAAAGACCGGGCGTCCCCCCCACCCTTCCCCCCGCCCGCCGCTTCGGCTATGCTTTGCGCCCCATGTCTGATCCCGAAGTTCTACCTCCTCGCGAGGATGAGGCCACGGAGCCCGAGGAGGCGGGGAGCTCTGCTCTCCGGTCCTTTCTGGGGCTGTTCGTGGTCCCACTCATGGTGGTCATCCTCTGTGTCGCCGTCTTCATCGGGTTCGGGTGGATCGCCTACGACAAGCAGTCGACGACGGATTACTTGAACGACCTCCAGTCGTGGTGGAAGCCGCGGCGCGTGCAGGCCGCTTACGAGCTGTCGAAGATCCTCATCGCCGATCCCAAGGCATTGGACGAGGAGCCGGGCGCCCGCAAGGAGGTGCGCCGGTTGTTCGTGGAGGCCAAGGAGCCGGAGATGCGCCAGTATCTGGCCCTCGTCCTCGGCCGGACGCACGACCGCGAGGCCGTGCCCCTCCTCGTCGAGGGGCTCAAGGACCCGGACGACAAGACGCGCATCTACATCCTCATGGCCCTGGGCACTCTGGGCGATCCCGGCGCGGAGAGCGCCCTGCAGGCTGCGCTCGCCGACCCCGACCCGGGACAGCGCAAGACCGCCGCCTTCGCCCTGGGCGAGCTCGGCGACCGCGCCGCCGTGCCGCGGCTCACCGCCTCGCTCGACGACGGCGTCGCCGACGTGCGGTGGAACGCCGCCCTCGCGCTCGCCCGGATGAGGAGCGATGCCGGCCTGCCGGTGCTGGAGACGATGGTGGACCGCCGGCTCCTGGCCCAGGTGCCGGAGATCACCCGCGAGCAGCAGGAGGACGCCATGATCAGCGGCATTCAGGCGCTGGCCGCCGTGGGCGGAGCGAAGTACCGGCCGACTTTCGACCGTCTGGCCGCGGCGGATCCGAGCCTGAAGGTCCGCCAGGCGGCGATCGAGGCGAAGAAGGATCTGGAGAAGCATTGACGCACCCGGGCTTGACACTCCGCGGGGTTTCGCTTAGAAAAAGCGGACCGCAGGGCCGTACTCAGATGTAAGTCAAGCCGTTTAGAGAAAGGGACACCATGTCTGACGAACCCCAGGGCGACGGCTCGCCCGGACCTACAGGTCCGGCGGATTCCCCTGCCAATCCCCCTGCCGAAACGGCGGCTCCCAAGGCCGCCGCCCCTGCTCCTGCACCGGTTGCCGCCAAGCCCGCGGCTCTCGCGCCTTCCGCGACGGCTCCGGCCGCCGCCAAGCCCGCCGCGCCTGCCCCGGCTGCCGCGAAGCCCGCTCCCAAACCCGCCGCTCCTGCTGCTGCCGCGGACGGCGTGACCCGCCGCGGTTTCTTCTCCTGGGCCGCCGTGGCCTGGGTCGGCTTCACGGTGGCGATCGGCGGCTGCGTGACGGCGATGGGGCGGTTCATGTTCCCCAACGTGCTGTTCGAGCCGCCCACCAGCTTCAAGGTCGGCAAGCCCGAGGACTTCCAGTCCGGGGTGGTGGACACCCGCTTCGTCGACAAGTACGGCGTCTGGATCATCCACGACGGCGGCCGGATCTACTCCCTGATCGCCATCTGCACCCACCTCGGCTGCCCGCCCGCCTGGCTGGACACGCAGAACAAGTTCAAGTGCCCCTGCCACGGCAGCGGCTACTACAAGAGCGGCATCAACTTCGAGGGCCCGACGCCCCGGCCGCTGGAGCGCGCGCACATCTTCATCAGCCCCGACGACGGCCAGATCGTCGTCGACAAGTCCCAGAAGTTCCAGTACGAGCTGGGCCAGTGGGAAGACCCCAACGCCTTCATCTCAGCCGCCTGACGCCTAAGAGGACTCGATGATCGACCTGCAGAAGAGCATCACCAAGACCCAGGTCTGGAAGTCCATCTTCCGGGTGGGCATCCCGACGGACAACCGCAAGCGCGCCCTGGCCATGCTGGGCAACGTGGTGCTCCACCTGCACCCGATCAAGGTGAAGAAGTCCGGCATCCGGATGAGCTACACCTGGTGCATGGGAGGCACGGCCTTCTTCCTCTTCCTTCTGGAGACGATCACCGGCCTGCTGCTGATGTTCTACTACCGGCCGACGGTCGAGTACGCCTTCGTCGACATCGTCGATCTACGCGAGGCCGCCGCCTTCGGCATCATGCGCGAGCTCCACCGGTGGGGCGCCCACGCCATGGTGATCGCCGTCTGGCTGCACATGTTCCGCGTCTTCATGACCGGCTCGTACAAGCCGCCCCGCGAGTTCAACTGGAACGTCGGCGTCATCCTGCTCGTGCTGACGCTGCTGCTCTCGTTCACCGGCTATCTGCTGCCGTGGGACCAGCTCGCCATCTGGGCGATCACCGTCGGCTCGAACATGGCCCGCGCGACACCCCTGTTAGGTAACGAGGGACCCGGCGCGGCCTTCCTGAAACTGGGAGGGCAACGATTAATTCACGCGGGCAGCGATGCCCGCTTCGCCCTGATCGGCGGCCGGACGATCGGCGGCGCGACCCTGATCCGTTTCTACGTCCTCCACTGCGTGGGCATTCCGCTGGTCGCGGCCTTCCTCATCGCGGTGCACTTCTGGCGCGTCCGCAAGGACGGCGGCATCTCCGGACCGAGTTAGGCGGGGGGCGACCATGGAACTGATCAAGCGGATCGTCAACTTCCTGTCCTACCCCCAGTGGTCGTTCACACTGGTGGTCGCCGCGTTCATTTACATGCTGCGCTCGAAGGGGCTGTGGTCGAAGAAGGGCGGGCTCATCCTGCTCGTCGCCGGCACCTTCTTCTTCCTGCTGGCCCTGCTCGACCCGAACTTCTGGCTGATCGTCGCCAAGCCGGACAACGTGCCCATCGTCATGATGGTCTTCCTGGTCGGCTTCTTCGTCTGGTTCGCCATGTACAAGGCGACGGCGAACGACGTACGGGTGGCCAACGGCGAGCCGCTGTTCGAGAAGACCGAGGTGGAGGACCGCATCTTCACCTGGCCCGACCTCGTCTTCTCCGAGTTCATCTGCATGGTGGTGCTGACGGTGGTGATGGTGGTCTGGTCCATCGCCCTCAAGGCCCCCTTGGAGGAGCCGGCCAACCCGGCCCTCGCGCCGAACCCGTCGAAGGCGCCGTGGTACTTCCTCGGTCTCCAGGAGATGCTGGTCTACTTCGATCCCTGGCTTGCCGGCGTGCTGCTGCCCGGCCTCATCATCGTCGGGCTGATGGCCATCCCCTACATCGACACCAACCCCAAGGGGAACGGCTACTTCACGTTCCGCGAGCGCAAGGTGGAGATCGCCCTCTTCCTCTTCGGCTGGCTGGTGCTGTGGAGCCAGATGATCGTCATTGGCACCTTCCTGCGCGGCCCGAACTGGAACTTCTTCGGTCCCTTCGAGTTCTGGGATCAGAACAAGGTCGAGGCGCTGGTCAACGTCGACCTGTCCGAGTACTTCTGGATCAAGCTGCTGCACATCGGCCTGCCGGGCAACTGGTTCCTGCGCGAGCTGCCTGGAATCCTGATCATCGCGGCCTACTTCTTCGCGGTGCCGGTGCTGCTGAGCAAGACGAAATGGTTCAAGAAGTACTACGAGAAGATGGGACCGGCCCGCTACTACGTCGGCGTCACCCTGTTCCTCTTCATGATGCTGCTGCCGATCAAGATGTACTGCCGGTGGCTGTTCAACCTGAAATACTTCGTCCACGTTCAGGAGTACTTCTTCAACATCTAGACTCGATGTCGTTCGCATCCCTCGTGCGAGGGAGAGGAGCTCCAAGTTGACTCCACCGATGACGCCGCCCGAAAAGCGTCCTGACCGTCACTATAACTTCGGTCGCATGAACATGGTGTTCGCCCTGAGCTCCCTGGGGCTCCTGGCGGTGACGCTCTGGATGGCTTTCGCGGACTACGCCCAGCCGTGGAAGCGGATCCAGTCCGAGTTCCGTAGCCTGGAGAGGCAGAAGCTGGTCCGCGAGGCGGATGCGGAGAAGCAGAAGCTCAGCCAGACCGACCTCGTGCGGCTCAAGCAGGACGTCGCCCAGGCTCAGAAGGAGCTCGACCAGCACCACAAGGACATCGCCAAGCTGGAGTCCGAGGTCTCGGACTGGAAGGCGAAGGTCTACTCCGCCGATTCGGCCTGGAAGGGGCGGAAGGCGACGGCGGACGCCGCCAAGTTCCAGTACGACAACGCGGTGCAGTCGGGAGACGCGGGCGCCATCAAGGAGCGCTCCGCCACCCGGGAGCAGACGCGTCAGGCCCTGCTCGAGGCTCTTCATCAGCGCGAGGTGGCCGAGGCCGGCCGCGACGACGCGCAAGCCCGGCTGGCCGCCAAGGAAGCGGCGCTGAGCGAGGCGGAGAAGAAGCTCAAGGCGCTGCAGAGCGGCGTCGACGGCATCGAGACGCGGGTCGCCAACCTGAACAAGGGCGTCGACTACTTCGTCCTCAACGCGCCGCTGATGGACTTCATCAAGCCGAGCCTGAAGGTGGAGCAGGTGATCCTGCCGGGGCTCTACCAGAACATCAACTTCACGAACATCGACCGCGTCGACCGCTGCCTGACCTGCCACGTGGCGTCCAACCGCCCGGGCTTCGACACCACGGAGTGGAAGGAGCCGTTCCGCTCCCATCCGCGGCTCGACCTGTTCGTGGGCGACTCCTCGCCCCACCCGTACACGCGTTTCGGCTGCACCATCTGCCACGGCGGCCTCGACCGCGCCACCGACTTCGCGCGCGCCGGCCACAGCCTGCCGCTGCTGGTCTCGAACGATCCGGAGTCGAAGAAGAAGTGGGAGGAAACGAAGAAGGAGTGGGAGAAGAAGTGGGACTGGAAGCAGCAGCAGTTCCTCGACTATCCCATCCTCCCCGGCAAGGTCGCCGAGTCGGGCTGCGTGGCTTGCCACGCCGGCGGCGTCTGGACCGCCAAGTCGGACACCCAGGAGGTGGGCCGCGAGCTGATCTCCCACATGGGCTGCTACGGCTGCCACACGATCAACATGCCGGGCTTCACCGGCTTGCGCAAGGCCGGCCCGTCGCTGCTGCGCATCGCCGGCAAGACCAATCCCGGCTGGGCCTACAAGTGGATCAAGGCGCCGCGCGAGTTCCACCCGACGACCTGGATGCCGCACTTCTTCAACCAGGAGAACACCACCAGCGAGGTCAACAAGAAGCGCCAGGAAGTGGAGATCGTCAGCCTCGTCTCCTATCTGTGGGCCAAGTCGGAGAAGCCGGCCTACAACGACGCCGGCGTGCCGGCGGGCGATCCGGCGCGCGGCAAGCTGGTCTTCGAGAGCGTCGGCTGCGGCGGCTGCCATCTGCTGGACGGCAAGGCGAAGCGCGACGACTACTACCCGGTGATCAACCGTCTGCACGGCCCGAACCTGGTGAACACCGGCAGCAAGGTTTCCCGCGGCTGGGTCTACGCCTGGGTGAAGAACCCGAAGCAGTACTACCCGGACACCAACATGCCGAACCTCCGTCTCACCGACGCCGAGGCGGCGGACGTCACGGCGTACCTGCTCGACACGCCGAACCACAATCCGCAGTATGAGAATCAGGCTCTGCCGGCCATCGACGCCAAGCTGCGCGACGAGCTCGCGATGTCCTATCTCACCAACCTCTACACCCAGGACCGCAGCAAGGCGAAGCTGGCGGCGATGTCCGAGCAGGACCGCAACGTCTACCTCGGCGAGCAGACGGTCGGCAAGTACGGGTGCTACGGCTGCCACGACATCAAGGGCTTCGAGAACCTCAAGCCGATCGGCACCGAGCTGACGGCGGAAGGCTCGAAGCCGCTCCACCAGCTCGACTTCGGCCACGTGCACGAGGTGCCCCACACCCGCCAGGACTGGATCTACAACAAGCTGCTGCGGCCGCGCATGTGGGACGAGGGCAAGGAGGCGGTGAAGGATTACAACGAGCTGCTGAAGATGCCGAACTTCGGCATGTCGCAGCGCGAGGCGCAGTCCGTGCTGTCCAACGTCATGGGCTTCACCAAGGAGTCGGCCATCGCCACGCGCCGGGCTGGCACCGACCCGCGCTCGGCCGCGCTGGCCGAAGGGCGCAAGCTCATCACCCGCTTCAACTGCCAGGGCTGCCATCTGATCGAGGGCCAGGGCTACGCCATCAAGTCCCTGTTCACGCAGGTGCTCAAGGAGCAGGGCACGGCCAACCCCGACGTCTCCGGCCTGCTGCCGCCGAACCTGGCGGCTGAGGGAGCCCGGGTGCAGAGTGCCTGGCTGTTCAACTTCCTGCACGACCCCAGCCGGATCCGCACGCGCCCCTGGCTGACGGTGCGCATGCCGACGTTCGGCTTCACCGACGACCGGACCAACACCCTGGTCTCCTATTTCGCGGCCCGCGAGGAGCAGCGCCCGTTCCTTTCCGAGCCGGAGCCGGCGGACGCCAAGAGCCTGGCGGTGGGCGGTGCGGTGTTCTCCATGTTGCAGTGCGCCCGTTGCCATCCGGCGGGAGCGGAGGCCGCGTCGGCGGTCGGCGGCTCCAAGGGCGATCTCGCGCCGTCCCTGCTGATGGCGCACGACCGCCTGCGCTACGACTGGGTGCCGTCGTGGATCGAGAACCCGGGGCACTGGATTCCGGGCACTCGCATGCCCAACTTCTTCCCCGAGACCAAGCCCGGCGAGTTCATGTCGCCGGTGCCGGCGATGCTGGGAAACCCGGCGTTCGCCGCGCAGAAGCAGCAGATCCTCCACTACTTCTCGTCCGAGGCGGAGATGAACGCCTGGCTCGCGGACGTCAAGAACGTGACGACGGCCCTGCGCGACCACATCTGGTCGATCTCGGGAGGCGGACGCCGTCCGGCGACCACCACCGCGGGGGCGGCAAGCGGCACGCCCGCGGCGGTGACTTCCGGGTCGGCTGGAGGCCGTTGAAGCAACCTCAGGTATGATCTCCATCTCCGGCGTCGCCGTCGCGGTATTCCGCGGCGGCTCGCCGGCCCCCAATCACTTGCGATTTGTCACTCGTTTCAAGACATCCAACAAGGAGGTTTCGTATGAGTAGGAAACTAATGTTGCTCGTGGCGCTCTGCGCCGTTCTGGCGCTCGTGGGCTGCGGCGGCGGCACCAAGGAAGAGCCGGCGGCTCCCGCCCCGGCGGCGGCTCCCGCGGCTCCGGCCGCCGATGCCGGCGGCGTCACCGGCACCGTCACCTTCGCGGGGATGGACACCGACACCCCCATCGCCTTCAGCGCCGATCCGATCTGCGCCAGTCTCCACAAGACCCCGGCGGACACCAACGAGATCGCGGCCAAGGACGGCAAGCTCGGCAACGTCTTCGTCTACGTCAAGACCGGCCTCGAGGGGAAGACCTTCCCGGCGCCCGCCGAGAAGAAGGAGCTCGACCAGCAGGGCTGCCTCTACACCCCGCGCGTGCAGGGCATGCAGACGGGCCAGTCGCTGACCATCAAGAACACCGACGCGACGCTGCACAACGTCCACGCCCTGGCGACGACCAACACCGAGTTCAACCAGGCTCAGCCCCAGGGTCTGCCGCCGTTCGACAAGACCTTCGACAAGCAGGAAGTCATGGTCCACGTGAAGTGCGACGTTCATCCCTGGATGACCGCCTACGTCGGCGTGCTGCCGCACCCCTTCTTCGCCACCAGCGGCGAGGACGGCACCTTCTCGATCAAGAACCTGCCTCCGGGCAAGTACACCCTCCAGGCCTGGCACGAGAAGCTCGGCACGCAGGATCAGGAGATCACGGTCGGACCGAACCAGACGGTCACCGCGAACTTCGATTTCAAGGGTAAGTGAGGCCAGGTTAAGCTCGAGTCGTTCAAAGTCCTCCTCTCTCCCGGGAGAGGAGGACTTTTCTTTCAGGCCTTCAGGAGCGGGGCTCTTCGAACCGAAGATCCGGATCGTGCCGGGCGCGCTTCAGGAACGCCGCTACCCCGTTCACCAGCTCCGTGCCCGCCCGCTCGGCGTCCACCGCCTGTTTCCAGAACATGAGCGCCGCCAGGGCCTCGCGGTGAATCTGCCGGGAGGAGAAGATGGGCATCATCTCCTCGGCGGTCCGCTTGACCTCCTGGACCCGCCTCTGCTTCGCGAACAGCGCGGCGAGATCCAGGGAGACGAGCGCCGTGTCGTACGCGGCATCCTCCGCCAGGAATCCATCGCGGGCCCTGAGGAGGAGAGCCTCCGCGTCCTGCTCCTGGCCGAGGCCGCGGGCGATTCGTCCCTCCACCCAGCGGCGCCGATTCTGCACCCAGGGCTCAGGAAATTGGCGATAGAGAGGACGGGCTCGTGCCAAAAGCTTTTGGGCTTCCATGAACTGCCGGCTGTCCGCGAGGTCGTCGATGAGATTGTTCCAGGCGGCCAGCAGGAGCCTGGGCTCGCGGGAAGGATCGATGAGATCGAGGGCTTCGTAGAGCAGGGGAATGGCTTTCTCGGCTTCTCCGGCGTACCGGTAGACGATCGACATGTTGATCAGCGATCGCCCAGCCCGGTGCCTCTCGCCGAGTTGGCGGAAGATGCGAATGGCCCGGGCCAGGAGCTGCAGGGCGCCGGCGAAACGCCTCTGGGCACGGAGCAGGGACGCCTTGAGGTCCAGGAGGACAGCCCGCTCCATCGGCTCGCCAGTCCCCCGGGCCAGGTGGGAGAAGGCAATGGCGAAAGCCTCTTCGGAACCGCGCAGGTCGGACCGCACGCGCCGGGCGTTGGCCACGCTCGCCCAGGCGCGGGACCGGAGGTCTTCGAGCCTCTCCTCGCTGAAGTCTTCCAGCCGGTCCGTGATTTCCAGGGCGAGAAGCGCCAGGCCCTCGCCGGCTGCCGGGTCATCGAAGTTCTGTTCCTGGCCCCTCTCGAGGAGCTGCTCGAACAATCCCCAGGTCTGAAAGCGAGGGTGATTGCGAACGATCCACTGCCGCCGGCCGCCCGGATGCTCGAGAAGCTCCACGAGTAATTTTTCGGCCTCCGCACGCTCCCAGTCGTGAGACATCTTCAGCCGCTTGGCGAAGGCGGCGGCGCGGTCCAGGGTTACGCCATAGTCGGCGGGAGCGTTGTGCCACTCCAGCCGGACGACTTTCTGGAGGAGCGGCGCAGGCTGCGCGTGAAGCAGCTCTCGGGTCCGGCGCTGGCACGCGCCGCACTGGAGGACATGCTCGATCACGGCCAGACTTTCGTCGCCGGAAGAAGCGAAGAGCTCTTCGATCAGGAGGTCATGGGGGTGAATCTTCACGGGTTGGCCCCTCCCTGAACCGGTGGCGTCCAACGGGGACAGGGCCCTGGTTCCGCCGGTTCGACGCCGCGTCGGAGGGGAGACTCCGATACGGACCAAAGAATTCTATTGAGAATACCATCCTGTATCTAAGGATGCTTGAGCGGCAAGAAACGGGACAAAGAAGGCGTCGGCACGTCTTTTTCCGTCCTCCCGACGCCTGCGCTTGCCGCAGTGCGACTTAATGCTCGCCATTGGGATCCATCTGAGGCCCTTCCTTCGGCTGGTTGCGAGGAAGCTCTGGAGTGGGGCTCTGATGGGGGACATCGCGACGCTCGATGAGAGATAGGACCCAGTCCAGGAGGCTTTCGGCCAGAGAGCTCTCCCGTACGGTCGTTGATGCTGGACCTGATACAGGCCGGGCCCACGCAACGGAACTGGAGACCAGCGCAAAGCAGACGAGGAGTGCCGCGACCATGAGGCGTGTCATCTGAGATCTCATCTTCCTCTCCCATTGAGCGGGCCCATGCGGGCAGCCACCATAGCCGTCCGGGGCGCCTTCCGAAAGGTGTATTTGCGGGAACAGAGTCGTCCTAAGCGGGGATTTTGTCAATCCGTGGAAGCTCCCCGGTCACTCCTCTCCCGCGCAAAAACTCCGCCATCAGCTCCCACAACCGCTCTTTCCGATCGGTCAGCCGGTGATCTCCGTCGGCGAAGAGGTGCAGCTCGATGCCGGGGAAGGCGCAGAGGGTGGCGAAGTCGGCGACGCTGCGCCAGCCGACGGTGGTGTCGCGCCGGCCTTGAAGGAGGAGGCACGGGGTGTGGTATACGGTGAGCAACCGGTCCATCGAGTGGACGCGGAGATCCTCGATCAAACCCCAGCCGAGCTCGCAGGAGACCATGTCGTTCTCGAAGTGGACGGTGCCGGTCTCCTGCCAGCGGCGCGCCTTCTCCTCGCCGGCCCAGGCCAGCAACCCCTTGTCCATCTCCAGGGCCGGCGCGATGTAGAGGCCGGCCGCGATCTCTTCCGGATGGAGGGCCGAATACCACAGGGCGGTGCCGCCGCCCATGGAAGAGCCTACGAGGATCAGCCGCTCGTGGCCCCGGGAGCGCAGGAGGGCGTGGACGCGGGCGACGTCCTCCAGGTTGCGCGTCAGCGTCAGGCCTGTGAGGTCGCCGCCGGACTCTCCGTGACCCTGGAAGTCGAAGGAGCAGAAGCCGAGCCCGGCGTCGAGAGCCCGGCGGCGGAAGAACTCCGCCTTTTCTCCCGATTGCTCCGAGCCGAAGCCGTGAAGATAGAGGATGGCGAGGCGCCCGGGAGCGCCCGCGCCCGGCGGCGGATCGAAGCGAACGGCGAGATGCGAGACCTCCCGGCCGTTGGCGTGGATGGGAATCCTTTCCATGGCCTCCCCTATTGGCGGAGGGACTTTGACATCAGCCGTCCAGCCGGCGCAAGAGACGTGCCGGTCTCCCGCGGGATGGGATATCCTCCCTGGCGGATCACGACAACTTGGAAGGGGCGCGCCCCGGAGGTGAGGGATCGATGGGAAACGGTCAACGAGAGATCACGAAGTGGCAAAGTCCGATTCTCGGTCAGGAGATGCCCATCGTCTCCTACGGTCATTGGGGTCACCCTCTGCTGCTCTTCCCCACGGCCGCGGCGGACTTCCTGGAAAACGAGCGCTTTGGGCTGATCGGCTCCGTCGCGGAGGCGCTGGACGCCGGCCGGGTGCGCGTCTTCTCGATCGACAGCATCAACAATCAGGCCTGGATGGACAGCAAGCTGCCGGTGCAGGAACAGGCCCGGCGACAGGGGCTCTATTCGCGCTATCTGGAGGAGGAGGTCGTTCCCTTCATCCGCCACACCTGTCTGTCGCCCGACATCCGCATCGCTACGGCGGGGGCCAGCTTCGGCGCCTTCCACGCCGCCAACACGTTGTTTCGGCGGCCGGATCTCTTCGACGGCGTCATCGCCATGAGCGGTTTCTACGACCTGGGGCCGGACTATCTGCGCGGCTACAGCGGCGACGACGCCTTCTTCAACAATCCGGCCTGGTATCTGCCGAACCTCGAAGGCAAGCCTCTCCACCTGCTGCAGACCTCCGCGCAGATCCACATCCTCTCCGGCCAGGGAGCCTACGAGGCGCCGCACGCGTCCCGCCAGCTCGCCGAGATCCTCGACCGCAAGGGGATACCGTATCTGCTGGACCTGTGGGGGCATGACGTCTCCCACGACTGGCCCTGGTGGCGGAAGATGCTGCCGTACTCGATCGAAAAGATGGGGTGGTGAGGTGCTGCCTTTCGCCGCGCTGCTGACGATTCCGGCGTTCTTCGCCGGCATGGGTCCGGCCGCGCCGAAGCCCGCGCCCAAGGTGGACCTCTTCGGCTACTACTACTTCCATGAGGAGGAAGCGCCGAAGGGCTTTCAGGACATCGACCATCTCAACCTCTCCACGATCGACATGAAGGGGGACGAGATGGTGGACGTCCCACTCCACGGTGCGATCCGGTTGAAACCGAAAGGCAAGGGGCCGGCCGTGGATTTCCCACTGATCGCTCCGACTCTGAAGGGCAAGGCCTTCACCTTCACGACCCAGGAGGTCGGCGGGATCAGCTACCGCTTCACCGGAAACTTCGTGAAGCTGGGCAACTTTCCGGACGAGCGGCCGGAGGACGAGGTGATCCTGAAAGGCCACCTGGCCAAGCTTCAGGGTGGCAAGGCGGTGGCGGAGTCCGACGTGGGGTTCCGGTATACGGGCGGGGACTAGTCTAGCCGGACTCGACGAGCTCGTATTCTGCCTCGATCAGCCGCCCAATCAGCGGCTCCGCCCCCAGCGCCTCCCAGGCGGTGACGACTCCCCGCGCGGCAACGCTTCCCTCGTAGAGGCTCCGGGCCACGAAGGCGGCGGGAAGAGCCGCCATGCGCTGCCCGTCGTTGGCTCCGCCGAGGGCGGCGGAGGCGGTTGCGCCTCCGGCGGTCCACAGCTCCACCTTCACGAATCCGCCGGAGTGGCCGAAGTGCGAGAGGACCCTCGCGACGGGGGTGAAGGCGCCGAGGAGCGCGCCGCCGAGGCGTGGGCCGAGGTTGGCCAAGGCTGCGGCGGAGGTATTGGCGAGGCCTGATTCGAAACCAACTTTCACGCGGACCTCCCTGGCTCCCAGCAGGAGGGGAAAGAGATCAAGCTCCGGGCTTTCCCAGTCGTGAACGGCGCGGGCGCCGAAGGGCGGGGGAAGATCGACGATCTCGCGTCCGGCGAGCCCGCGGAGGAGTCCCTGGGGTGCCGGGAAGATCTTGCCGAGCTGTGCCCCCGCGGAGCGGACGGCGGCCTCGCCTTTGGGATTGCGATTGCCGATGAACAGGGTGACTCGGGCCTTCTCCACAGGTGCCAGGCGTTTCGCCACAAGGACCGCCAGGGCGCCGGAGATTCCCGGCAGGGAGGAGCAGCCCACGGCGGCGGTCAGGTTCCGCTCGCGGAAGCGGCCGTCCCAGGAGCGCAGGCAGAGATGCCAGGCACGGTCGTCCGCGATGTCCACGTAGTGAACGCCAGCCGACAGGCAGCTCTCCGGCAGAGCGGTGCCCAGCGCCGAGAAAGGGCCGGCGCAGCTCACGGCCACGCGAACGCCGGCCAGGGCGCGGGCGCAGGAGGCGGGATCGCCGGCGTCGGCGGCGATGCCCTCGTGGCGATCTCCCAGCCCGGCGGCGAAGCTTCGAGCCCGCTCGCCGTCGCGCCCGGCGATGCGCAGAGGGATTCCGGCGTCGGCCAGGGCCCGCGACGCGTGGGCGCCGAAGGTGCCGTAGCCGCCGAAGACGGCGATCACGGCCGGTCCTGCCGGAGATCCCGCGCCACCAGCACCGTCCAAAGGCTGTAGAAGCCGATCGTGGGGCCGGTCGACGCGACCAGCAGAGCCGGCGAAAGAACGAGGCCGGAGAGGACCATCGCCGCGCCTGAGAGGCCCGTCGCCCAGCCGGCGAGACGTGTGGCAACCGTGGCTTTCCTCAGGCAGACGGTCATCAGGACCACGCCAGCCGTGTAGAGGCCGTTGGCCACCGTGGCGCCGCCGGTGAAGGCGATGCGCTCCAGAAGGAGGAACGAGGGTCCCGGCCCGCCCGCCGCCATCGGGAGCGCCTGCATCTGGATCACGTCGCAGAGGAGATCGACGCCCATCCCGGCCGCGGCAAAGGCCAGGGCCAGATCCGCCGCAGGGCTCGGCGTCGGGAGATGGCTTCGCAGAACCGCCATGAAGGAGACGAGGAGGAGGGCGCAGATCATCCAGATCCCCCAGCCTCCGATCCAGCCGGCTGACCGGTTCGCCAGATAGGCCATGCGCTCGGCCAGCGGGGCCGCGAGGCTTCCGGGCCGCATGCCGTACCACGCGACCGCCAGACCGACGCCGTGGAGGACGACGTTGGCCCAGGCGAGGGTGAGGGGGGCTCCCTGGGATCGGGCGGAGGGCATGATCGCGGACTATTATGCCGCTGGACATGCTCTCTCGCCGCATCGCCTTCCTCGGCGGCAACGGCCACTGCGCCGCCCGCCTGGCTCCTGCCCGAAGATTCCTGCCGGCGGGGATCGATCTGCTCGACACTCCCTACCCCGGCTTCGAGGGACGGCCCCGGGCGAGAAATTTCGAGGACTTCCTGAACGCGGTGAGCGCTCACTTGCGGGAGACGACCCCGCATCGAATCTACGCCATGGGCATCGGCGGGCTTTTGGCGCTCTGCCTCCGGTCTCGGGGAGATCTCCTGGAAGTTCCCCTGCTGTTCCAGGCGCCCATCCTCTGGGGATTGGAGCGGCGACTCATGCCGAAGGTGATGCGGCTGGGGCTGGCCCGGTTTGCCCTGACCCGGCTCTTCGCCTCGGCGTCCTTTCAGAGGCATTTCGTATCCAAGTACTTCACCCATCCCCCGGCTCCGGAGACTGTGCGCGCCTTCTTCGACGGCTACGCCCGGTGCGCCGCGGCGCCGGATCTTTTCGCCTGGCTCTCTCCCGCTCTGCTGCGCTCCCTGGAGCGAGATCTCGTGGTGCGGCCAGAGGCGCTCGAAGGTATCGAGATCTGGTGGGGCGGGCGGGATCGGGTGGTTACTCTTCAAGAGCTGGCCTGGACCCGCGAGGCCTTGGCGCTTGGAGAGCGCTGGTCCGTGCGAGTGTTCCCGGAGTGGGGGCACTATCCGATGATCGACGATCCCGAAGGTTGGGCGGAGGAGCTGGCTCGTGTCGTGGCGACCCCTGGCGCGGTTTAGAGACGCGTCGGTTCCCAAGCTCGACAACCTCCGCCGAGCCGCGGCGGCCGGGCTGCGGGTTCCCGAGACGTGGTGGCTGCCCGCCTTCGAGGCCGAGAACGTTACGGAGCCTCCGTCTTCTCTCGCCGGCCGGCCGGTCATCGTCCGCTCGGGCTCGCCCACGGAGGACACTCAGGCGACCTCCAACGCCGGGCAGCTCCTCTCGCTCGCGGTCTCTGATCCCGCGGACTTCGCCGCCTCCCTCCGCCGCGTGGTCGAGGTGCTGACCGCGGGCGGCGCCGTCTTCGTCCAGCCCTTGGTAGAAGCCGAGGAAGCGGGGGTAGCCTTCTTCGACGGCTTCTACTGGGAGAGGACGACGGCGCCCGGCTGCAACGAGGGACTGACCTCGGGATTGGCACGCGGCGAGGTGGTCCGAGGTCATCTGGCGCGCGACGATCCGTGGTCGCAGTGGCTGACCGCCGTGCACCGTCCCTTCTGGAAAGAGGCGCCACGGATCGACATTGAATTCGCCCGAGACGCCAGCGGCTGGATACTCCTCCAGGTGCGGCCGGCGCTCTTCCCGGTCGCCCGCAACGAAACGCTCTCGCTGGCGAACCACAAGGAGATCCTGGGAGATCCCCCAAGCCCATGGATCGTCTCCGTGCTGATCGACGCGGGCCGGGAGGTCCTCTCCTTTTTCGCGGCGGTGGACCCCGAGGTGGGGAGGTGGGACGAGGCCTACTCCGTCGAGCTGGCGGAGCGGGCCTGGATGAACTTCTCGTTCTTCTTCCGGCTGATGGACCATTGGGGCCTGCCGCGCTCCTTCGTCACCGAGGGCGTGGGTGGAGAAGGAGGCGGACCCGCGGATCGCCGCGTGCTCTTCGGGCGCTTCATCCGCAAATCCCCCCGCCTGATCCTCCTCCAGATTCGCAACCTCGCCGTCATCGCGAGAATCCGTCGCGAATTCTCCCGGCTGGACGACCGCATCGCCGCCGCCTCGGGTCTGGCGGATCTCCATCAGGCCTGCGCCGAGGGCCTGGGGCTGGCCCTTCGCGCCAACTTCGCCATCAACGGCGCCCTCTCAGGGTTGACCCGGGCGCGCCGCTTTCTCCACGTTCGAGGTGCGGCCCGGGTGATCACCCAGGAGATGATGGAGGAGTACAGCCGTCTCGCCGCGCTCTCCGATCCGGCGGCGCGCGAATCGGCGCTGGACGTCTGGCTCACCCGCTACGGTCATCGGGGACCGCTGGAGAGCGATCCCGTCCGTCCTCGATTCGCGGAGCTCCGGGACGTTTTACGGAAGGATCTCGTCGCGACCGCCGCCAGCGGCTCTCCTCCAATCCCCAGCCGCGTCCCTTCTCGTCCAGGATTCTTCGCCCGCTCCTGGTTTCTTCTCGACGAGACCCGGGAGCGCTTCAGGGATGAGCTGATGCGGCGCTGGCAGAGGCTGCGGGCGGCGATCTTGGAAGAGGGCCGGCGGCTCGCCGAGGCTGGGGAGTTGGATTCCCCGGAAGACGTCTTCTCTCTCCGCCGTGTCGATCTGGGCTCCTCGCTGAGGGAGTCCGTCGTCGCGGCCCGGGAGCGGGTCGCCCGTGCCTCGGCGCTCGATCTACCCCTCACCGCCTCGAGAGACGTTCTCCAGGCCGCGGTCCTCCAAGTCGAGCGATCTCAAGCCGAAGCTGAAGGCCGGAGGATCTTCCCCGGAATCTCCCTCAGCCCCGCCGTCGTGGAAGGCCGGGCCGTGAAGGCGGACGACCTCGTCTCCCTCCTGGCTCACCCCGGCGATCTCGGCCCGGACGCCATCCTCGTCGTGCCCGCCCTGGAGCCCTCCTGGGCCGTCGTCTTCCCTCGAGTGGCCGGAGTCGTGGCTGAGATCGGTGGCGAGCTGAGCCACGCCTCGATCCTCCTCCGCGAAGCCGGCCGCCCCGCCATCGTCAACTGTGCCGGCATCTACAAGGCGATCGCGCAGGGAGACCGGCTGAGGCTGGATGGCGGGCGGGGGGTGGTGGAGGTGGTGATGAGTGAACCTTGACATCGGTTGCAGAGAAATTTAGCCTATCTGGATGTCACCTGAAGACCTTGAAAAGTTCCAGGCACGGTTTCCCGAGCTGGCCGCTTGGCTCTGGGATCAGCAGATCGCGGAGGACTTCGCGGCTGGAAAGCTCGACGGGCTCATCGCTGAGGCTCGGGAGGACTTCAAAGCTGGCAGAGCGCTGGAGATTGTTCGCCAAAAGATCGCTGTTGGGTTGGAAGAGGCTAAAAGAGGCGAGCTGTTCGACGGAGAAGAGGCCATCCAAGAAATACTGGAGAAGCTCGGGCTTTGATTCCACTTGTCGGATAGTTATCCGAGCCGGCGGAAGACCCTCATCCCCCCGGCCCTCTTCTCCCAGCCTCCCCCCCGCCTGACGGGAGAAGAGGGAGAACAGCCAAGAGCAACTTCGCCTTTGTAGGATTCCGGCTCCCCTCTCTCCCGTCAGGCGGGGGGGAGGCTGGGAGAGAGGGCCGGGGGGAGTGAGGGCCTCGAGGCGGCGGATAGGGTCGGTTAACCAAGTGGGTCGGCGCGTCACGTACACCCCACGTGCAATCCCCCGCCCGTTCGCGCTAGACTCCCCACGGCGCACTCCCTCTGCGGCGGGCTCGCCGCGAGCATTCATGGACGCAATCTCAAACACGAACAAGGTCGAAGACCCGTCTCTGCCCCTGTCCGCCCGCTTGGCGGACTTCTGGGAGATGACCAAGCCGGGCATCACCGTCATGGTGGTGCTCACGGCGGGCCTCGGCTTCCTGCTGGCCGAGGGGAAGTCGTTCGCCTTCGTGCTTCTCGTTCATACGCTGCTGGGCACCTGGCTCATCTCGGCCGGCGCCTCCGTGCTCAATCAGGTTCTGGAGCGCGAGACGGATGCCCTCATGACGCGCACTGCCGGCCGGCCGCTGCCGGCGGGACGGATGGACCCCGACTCCGCGCTGTTCTTCGGCGTCGTGCTGGCCGTCATCGGCCTCGCCGATCTCGCCCTGGCGGTCAACCTGCTCACCGCGCTCCTGGGCGCCGTGGCCCTCGCCGGCTACGTCTTCGTCTACACGCCGCTCAAGCGCGTCAGCTCGCTCGCCACGGTCATCGGCGCCGTGCCCGGGGCCATTCCGCCCATGATGGGATGGTGCGCCGTGCGCGACGAGCTCGATCCCGCCGCCTGGGTGCTCTTCGGCATCCTCTTCTTCTGGCAGCTCCCGCACTTCCTGGCCATCGCCTGGCTGTGCCGCGAGGACTACGCGCGCGGCGGCTTCCCCATGCTGACGGTGACCGAACCCTCGGGGCTCAAGGCGGGCCGCCAGGCCGTTCTCTATGGCGCGGCCCTGGTTCCCGTCTCCCTGCTGCCCTCGCTGCTGGGATTGATGGGCACCGTCTACTTCCTGGGCGCATTCGCCTTCGGCCTGGCCTACCTCGGCTTCGCCTTCGCCTTTGCCCAGGTCCGCACGAACCCCGTGGCGCGCCGGCTGATGCTCGCGTCGCTCCTGTACTTTCCGGCCCTGCTGCTGATCATGCTGCTGGATCGGGTCGTCTCCTGAGCTCCATGCCGGCCGAGACCGTTGCCGTCGAGGCCAGGGGCCTTCGGTACTCCTATCCGGGCAAACGCAAGGCCGGCCCGGTCCGGCCCGCTCTCGCCGGGCTGGATTTCGACGTGCCGGCGGGCAGCATCTTCGGCTTCCTGGGTCCCAACGGCGGCGGCAAGACGACCCTGTTCCGCATCCTCGCCACCCTGGCGCGGCCGGAGTCCGGCACCGTGCGGGTGTTTGGCGCCGACCTCGCCACCCAGGCGCGGGAGGTGCGACGGCGCCTCGGCGTCGTCTTCCAGAGCCCGAGCCTGGACGTCCAGCTCACCGTGCGCGAGAACCTCGTGCACCAGGGCCATCTCTACAACCTCTCCGGCCGCGAGTTGGAGGGCCGCATCGCCACCGGCCTCGAGCGCTTCGGCCTCACCGAGCGGCGGGATCAGAAGACGAAGGAGCTCTCCGGCGGCCTGCGCCGGCGGGTGGAGATCGCCAAGGCCCTCCTCCACGAGCCCCGCCTGCTGCTGCTCGACGAGCCCAGCACGGGCCTCGATCCCGGCGCCCGGCGCGATCTGCGGACGACGCTCGAATCGCTGCGCGCCGCGGGAGTGACCGTGCTCCTCACCACCCACTTCATGGAAGAGGGGGACCGCTGCGACCGCCTCGTCCTCCTCGACCGCGGGACGATCGTGGCCGAGGGCGCGCCGAGCGACCTCAAGGAGGAGATCGGCGGCGACGTCGTGACCCTCACCGGGCCGGATCCCGAGGCGCTCGCCCGAGATCTGGCTGCGCGCTTCCCCGGCCCCGCGCCCGAGGTGCGGGAAGGGGCGGTGCGGATCGAGAGGGAGCGGGCGCACGAGCTGGTGGCCCGTCTCGCCGAAGCGTTCCCGGGGCGGATCGACTCCGTCACCGTCGCCCGGCCGACCCTTGAGGACGTCTTCCTTCACCGCACGGGCCACGCGTTCGATACCCAAGAGGAGGAAGCGGCCGGATGATCCTCCCCGTCTTCACCCTCTGGCGCCGGGAGCTGACGCGGTTCTTCCGCCAGCCCAGCCGCATCGCGGGCGCCGTGGCCACGCCGCTGCTCTTCTGGCTGCTGATGGGCAGCGGCCTCTCCGGCTCCTTCCGGCTCCCCGGCGGACCGGCGGGCCTCAACTACTTCGGCTTCTTCTTTCCGGGCACCATCGTGCTGGTGCTGCTCTTCGCCGCCATCTTTTCCAACATCTCGGTGATCGAGGACCGCCACGAGGGCTTCCTCCAGGGCGTGCTGGTCGCCCCGGTCTCGCGCACGTCGCTGGTGATGGGCAAGGTGCTCGGCGGGGCCACCCTGGCGTGGCTGCAGGGCGTCGTCTTCCTCGTCCTGGCGCCCGTCTCGGGGATTCACCTCACCGTGGCGTCGGCGTTGGCGGCGGCGGGAGTGCTGGCGATCCTCGCGGTCACCCTCACCGCCCTGGGCTTCTTCTTCGCCTGGAAGCTCGACTCCGTCCAGGGCTTCCACGCCATCATGAACGTGGTGCTCCTGCCCATGTGGCTCCTCTCGGGCGCCTTCTTCCCCCTGAACGGAGCGCCGCTCTGGCTCTCGCTGCTTATGCGGGCCAACCCGTTGACCTATGGAGTGTCCGTCCTGCGCGAGGTGCTCTACGGCCCGGGCGCCACCGTGGGAAGCAGCCTGCCCGGGATCGGCACGTCAATGGTGATCACCGTCGTCCTAGGTCTCGTCTGCGTGTCGGCGGGCCTCGTCGCCACCCGCGGCGGGAGGGTGGACTAGATGGCGCTGCCGATGCGTCGCGGCCTGCTCTGGGGACTGCTGGTGGCCGTCCTGCTGATCGTGGTCGCTGCTACGGCCGTCGAGCGCCTCCGCCGGCCGGACCCGCCGCCGATCATGTGGAATGCCCCGGACTTCAAGCTCACCAACCGCGACGGCCGCACGGTGACCCTCAAGGATCTCGCGGGAGAACCCTGGATCGCCGACTTCATCTTCACCCGCTGCCCCGCCTCCTGCCCGATGATGACGGCGCGCTTGGCCCGCTTCCATCACGACCTCCCCAGCGACCTCAAGGTGCACCTCGTCTCCTTCTCCGTGGACCCGAAGAACGACACCCCCGCCGTGCTCGAAGCCTACGCAAAGTCCTTCAAGGCTCCCGACCGCTGGCTTTTCCTGACCGGAGACGGCGAGGAGATCTACCGCATCTCCAAAGAAGGCTTCAAGCTGGCGATCGACAACGCGCCGCCGCCAGGAGCGACCGCATCCCCGACACCCACAGCCGAGCCCATCCTCCATAGCACGCGCTTCGCGCTGGTGGACGGGCAGGGACGGGTTCGGGGGTACTACGAGGCGTTCGACGAGGAGTCGATGAAGAAGATGGAGCGGGATCTTAGGGCTTTGGCGGAGTAAGCCGCACGGCTGAGTTGACAGTCTGTTGCTCGGAGCGCAGAGACTCGTATTCTGCAATCTGCTCTCGCAACTCGTCCAGTTGGCTCTGGAGAGCATCCCTTTGGGCCTTTTGGATCAGCGGGTGAATACCGGCGGCCGCTTCCGAAGTGGCAGTTTGGGACAGCGCATGCTCGAACTTGTTCGCTTGCGCCTTGGTGATGCGGTATTCACGCTCGTTCTTGATCATAATGACACCTTCTTCAAGTCGTTGGCCACGATGCCCTCGCCTCGCAGGATGGTAGACTACCCCCGTGCGTCAGACCGGATCTGAAAATCTCGACCAGGAGCCCATCGGCAAGATTGTCGGGCGCCGCAAGACAACGCGTATTACCCTCCCCAGAGAACAGAAGCGTACCTTACCCTCCAATATTACGATTGCCAAGTTCTTGAGTGCCTCGCTTGGGTGCGCTTTAGTCGGCGGCATTGTTTTTCCTCTTCCGCTGCTGGGTGCTCTTCGCGGCGCGGTCTGTGGCGCCGGCGTCGTAATGCTTCGGACACGCCATGCCCATTGACTGGTTTAACACAGAGTAGAAATTGCCTGTGCCCTGATTACCGCTGCGAAAAATGCCCTGAAGGAGCCAAGGCATATAGATGCTATGCCGGGTGGGGTCTGGCGGGCCGCCAAGTCACCCCACTTCGCCGAGCCTTGCCGTTCGCTCGGGAGAAGGTGTGTCCCGACAAATCTCGCAACGTCATTCTCCGAGGCTTCCAGGAGACAACCTGCCGGTCCCACACAGACCAAAACTAAGCCGCCTGGCCGTCCCGGGTTTCCAAGAAGACCTTAGGGGGCGCGTCACAGAATAACTGTCTCATATACCGATTTTTGCACCCTAGTGGGCCCAAGGTTCCAAAAGATTTGGGCGTGAGACAGTTATTCGTTACAGACCCTTAGCTCCTTATTTGGTGGCGCCCCGACGCCCAGAACCGAGACCATCCTCCACAGCACGCGCTTTGCGCTGGTGGATGGGGCAGGGCCGGGTTCGGGGGTTACTACGCGGCATTCGACGAGGAGTCGATGAAGAGGTTGGAGTGGGATCTGAGGCTTTGGAGGGGTAGAGTTGCTCGACTCGGGTCCACCGAAGCCTTTTCCATGGGAGCGCCACTTTGGAGTTGAAGATCGTGCCAGACATATCCCTTATACTGCAAGGCTGTAACCGGTTTAGGTTTCAATGCGGGCCTCCATAATTTCTACCACAGCCAGCAAGAGTTCTACCAACTGCTCAAGATCGACAGGATCATCGACCAAAGACTTGCGAATATCAGATACGCTGTCAAGCGCCTTCGACTTCATGGCAGGGATAAGGATGCCAAGAAAGTCCAACGCTGATAGAGGCCTTTCACAATTCTGATCCATCGGCTTGATCCACTTCTCTTCAGCTATGTGAGAAATCAAGAGGCCCGCTGCACTTAATGCTCTTACGTGGTTCCCTACATCACTTCCCGTCAATTGTCGAATGGCGTTGCTGCGCTCTCCTATGGCCTGCCTGCGGCTTGAATAAGCACCAAGATCGTTGGAGGTACGAGCGATAAGGTATTCAGACATCATTGCCTCACCGGGCCGTTTCTGCGGGTAGAAGTATTGAAAAAATCGGAAATTGAATTTGGCCCGAAGAGCATCAGCTCCCTGAACTGTCCGTTCGAACATAAGTGGCGCAAGGAGTGCATAACCCAAGCCGAAACAAACAGCGACAACTATCCAAACTAGGTTAGGCATGGCTACCTCCATTCAACATTGACTTTACCGCACCTATTACCTCATTGACAGAGGAGTCTTTCTGGAAGGCCTTAAAGGTCAACGTAGAAACAGTCGCTAGATCTAGGCTCCGCCCCAAATTCTCCCATGATCGCGCCATCTCTTTTTCACTTAGCACCGAATAGCCGATAAATTTCTTGACACTCTTGCCGACAGCGATCTTGGCTAGTTCTATTCCGAGCCTCCGCTGAAGAGATGCGTGATCCGCGTCGCTCATCAGAATAAAATCGAAAATGAGTAAGTCGAAAGATAAGTCGCCAGACTCCAACTCTGCTAGCCCTTTTTGAAAGCTTCCGGCTGCTCGAAGGCGAATGCCCTCGATCTCCTCAAGGTAGGAGTGAAGGGCTTCAAGGACGCTGAGGCTGTCATCAATCCAAAGCACATTACTCACGCCATTCTCCTCTTGGGATTGATTAGCGGCAACACAAGCCTACACTCAACCAAATAGGTCGAACTCTTGAGCGTTTGCTCGGTGCTCGAAATCCGATCGTTGTCATGAAGGTAAGACCATTTATACCTAAGGTAACCTCCATGCATCTTCGCGATTTGTCTCGCCATAAACACCCCGACTCCAAAGCCGAAAGGCTGCTCACTTCTGGCTAATTTGCCTCGAAATCCCAGCTCTCCAATGTGTGCTTCCTCCTCACTAAGCAGCCCCACACCATAGTTGCTAATATTTATGCTTATTCGAGGTTCCCTAAACCCTGGATCGTGGCGACGCGCGCTAACGGAGATAAAGCGAGCCTCGCTACGGCGGGTCGTAGCATAGGAATATTTAACTGCGTTTGAAAACAGATTATTGAAAAGGTGCCGCAATTGAGTAAGGTCGCCCCGCACTAGGAATTCGCCTTCTAAATTCGCCTTGAACTCTACGCCTTTTTGCTTAGCTACACGCCCCCAAATCTCAATGGCATGTTTGATTTCTGTCACCATTTCGATCGGCCTCATAACGGGCTGCGCCACACCACCGGATGGATCTGCGGTCAGATGATCCAAAAGGTTTCGTACCATAAACATGCTCAATTGCATTTGATCTGTTATCGCAGCGAGATTTCTAAGCAATCTTTGTCTGACTCGTTCGTCCGGAAATGAAAGGCGCGGGCCTTTGTCTTCAATATACGCGACCGAAGCATCAATCGCAGAAAGAGATATCATAACTTCGTGAAGATTGTTCAGGGTAAGAAGTTGGTCCCCGAATGACCCTTGTAAGAACAAACCTGCGAGCTTCGCGAGACTCCTGAACAACGATAAAGTGACCTCATTGAGAGGAACTTCCGTCGGAGAAAGAGTCGCGATTTCAAATTCTCCGAGACCCAATACCTCAAACTTCTCTTGGCATGTCTCGTTATCGCGGCTATGGGTTCCATCTGCCATATTAAGTCCCGCCCCCGAGTGAGTTGGCTCTTCCGTTTCAAAGAGCCTCTCGGTGCGTAGGCGTAACGCGATAGAAATTCCGGTTGAAGCCGTGAAAGCTTCAAAGACCTGTCGCAAGGGGGGGAGTAGCTCCTCATAGAAAAACGATTTGGGATCGCTTATCAGATTTACGTGAGCACCTGGTTCCATTGCCTCGCTCTCCTAAGTGCAATCGCTTGACAGGGAGGATGGATCAATTTGTAGAAAGTCACTTACCAGTTTCAAGAAATCGGCTCTATCTGGAGAAGATTGGACAAGATAACACAGTCCCATTTGTCGAGGATGCTCGAAAAGATCTCGATCTCGAAAGCCCATCATTATCGCGGTTCTTATTGCTTCAAGGCCTGAAAAGTTGTCAGCCGGGTCAGGGCCGGGAGATCGTTGCTGCGCGATCTCCCGTTCCATACAATCTAATTGCGCGAACGTAATAAAGCCCTCTGGGATACCGCTTCCAACAGTTTGTTTAAAGAGGCGACGTTTTTCGCCGCGCAACCAATCGAAGGGATGCCTCCTGAGGTTAGCCACCTCCTCCTTGAATGGATTCCGGAGGCCAGCGAGGGGATCTGCACCACCCCTATACCAAACCTCGCCATCTGTTTGCAGGAAAAGCAGTAAGCGCCGTTTTAGATCGGAAAGATTGTTTACGTACCGAGTCTCAGCGAATTTGGCATCAAAGCGATTAGCCAATAGCCTTCCCCTATCAAGGTGTTCTAGGGCTTGGTTTAGAATGGGGCATAGACTAATGACAGAAGAGCCTCCCGGCGTCGGCGGCAACGCAAGATCTGGCCATGAATAGCCTGCAGCAATATTGCGGGAGTTACTAGCATAGTGCGCATATATGTTTCCGAGTGAGTTTTCTGCCGCAGCGGAAGCAAAATCTTTGACTTTCAATATTCTTGAAGCGTCTAGTACTAGACTATGGGCCTTTATTACTCTATCCAAGACTATGCCTTGCTGCGACCGGACAAGATTGATTCTCGCTAACCATAACTTGTGGTAAGCAAAGTCCTGCTGGTCGCCGTCGCAGCTTTCAGCCCCATCTTCTCGCGACAAGAGGTTTTCTAGACTTTTGTCAAGAGATTGAAGATTGTTTGGAACTTGTTGGTCATCAGTTACTACTGGCAGAGAGAAGCCGGACAAAATGGAGTTTAGAAGAAGCGTACTGCAATTGTTTTCCCGAAGAGAACCTGAAGCCGGGCTCTTATGTAGACTTCTATAGGTCGTCCTAAGGTTATCGGCCTCGAACCTAGAGGGTTCAGCGATCGGATGTCTTTCAACGAAAAAGCGAATATTGGCTTGAAGCACAGAATACTGGTCGTTGAGGTGCTGCTGCTCGATTCGAGTACTATAGCGGTCTACGATGAGAATTATACCGACGGCGATAGAGAGCCACCCTAGGGGGGCCGCAATAATGCGTAGACGTATGATCAACTGAGCCCCAGCTACTGCCCCTCGATAAAGGAGCATGGCGGCATAAAGAAAGTAAAAGCCCACCTTTTCTCGAATTGCCGTCACAGTTGCGCCTGCGATTGACAGGGTGACAAGAACGGAGGCACATGCCAACCCCAACGACAATGGAGGCGGTGGGGCGCCAAGAAACTTCCAACCCAGGAAGGCGAGAATATAAGAAATTCCAAACCCAAAAATGAAGGCAGCAGAAAGAAGCCCAGTAGGTAGCCAAAAGGCTCTATGTAGGACGCGATCTTTTGGCCCGTGCAAAAATAGACCAAAGAGGATGTCTAAGAGACGAATCATGGCAGACGACTCCTATAAGACCAAGAAGCTGACCAGCAACCAGTCTAACGTAGAAGCTGTGCTATAGACAAATCGCGAAATGCCAAACGAGGGGAGGCGGCCCTTGACTAGGCATGGGAGTAGGTCAAGTTGACCCGCCGGAACGTACGCACTATCAGGACGAACTCCCCGGATGGGTATCGACGCTAAGGGCGAGCACGATCTCCGACGCCCTTCGAGGTCTGCGACGGTCTCCATCCAGACCACTGGTGTGATGGCCGCCCGTTGCCTCCCCAGAAGTGCAAACCAGTCCTAGGCGGGTTGGAGGCCGCGCAGCAGATCGACGAGAACCGAGGTGTCGAGAATCTCGCCGGCTACCATGAGTTCCATGGCGAGGCCCGCCGGAGCTTTTCCACGTACTCTGTGCCGCTTTGAATCTGAGGGTCCTCGGACCAGGAACCGATCTCCGGCGACCGGGCGATCTCTTCGGCGGTGAGGCCAGTACCTGTCAGATCCTCGTCCGACAATTCGAGATCGTCCTCGGGAACCAGCTCCAGAGTCACGACCACTCGGCCAGGGGGCAGCTCAGGCGGCAGATCGACGAGCAGGTGCCCGTCCTCGGTGATCTCGCCTTCCATGATTAGCGGTGTCTTCATGGCTGGTCTCCGCAAGGAACCTAGCATGGAAGCCGGGAGGCGGCGAGGCCGCTCAACCCTGGCCCTCTTCTCCGATGGGAGTGGCTTCCAAGCGAACCGCTGTCGCAGCCTGCCCAGAGATGCCGCAACATAAGCATCGATGATGCAGCCTGTCCTTATGTCGCGGCATCTCTGCTCGGACTGCGGCAGCGCTCCTTAGACTGCGGCATCTGCCGATAGGTTGCATCATCGATGGATCGATGCCGCATCCTATCCTTATATGCCGCAGCCTATCGGCAGATGCCGCATCGTATCCTTAGATGATGCAACCTAAGGATCGATGCCGCATCATATCGATCGATGCCGCAACATAAGCATCGATGAGCCATCCGATGGATATTTTGGGCCTCTCCAGCAGATTTGCCGCAACGGATCGGCGTCAACGCAGTCCGGCAAGTACCTGTTGCGGGACTATTATCTGCGGGCTGAGAGATCCCTGGACCGGCTCTTTGAGCCACAGCGCCAGGAAAACGGTTCGCCCCGCGGCAAAGGGAAGCTGCGCGGCCTTCCTTTCCAGCTCATGGAGGGTGCGGGCCGGATCGTCCGGCGCCGTCCACTTCACTTCACCTATGAGGAGGGCGTCCCCCGACGCGCTCTCGGCCACAACGTCGATCTCCAGGGGCTGGCGATCCAGGCCGGGTCCCCACCAGCGGCCGGCGGGTCCCCAGGTTCTCCCGAAGGTTTCGAGCGCGGGCACGCTTGCCCGCGCCAGCTCTTCCAGACCTCCCCGGCGTGGTGTGGAAAGCTGGCTGCCACGTCTCTCTCGACGGCGGCGATCTGCCGGGCCTCCAGCCGAGAGCGATCGGGCTGGACGAAGCGAAACCAGAAACGCAGGAAGGGATCGGCGATCCGGTAAAGGGTGCGCTTGCTGCTTCGCACCGAGGTGCCGAAGGGCGTCTCCCGCGCCACGAGATCCATCTCGATCAGCCGCTCCAAGGGTCGCGACAGGGAGGTGGCCGGCTTCTCCAGGCGAGCCGCGATCTCCGAAGCCCGGTGGCAGCCTTGACCGATCCTCGGAACTATGTAGCAGAAACATTATGTAGGAGGTGCATAATAGACCACGAAGCCCGATCGTGACGCCGACCCATCTGGTGGACGGAGCACTGTCCGCCGCCTCGAGACACTCACTCCCCAATCCCTCTCTCAGCCTCCCCCACCGGCCGGGAGAGAGAGGGGAGACAAACAAAAGCGAAGTTAGTTGCCGGCGGGACGCCAGCGCTCCCAGGGGATGCCCGGCCGTAGCGTCTTCGCTGTTCTCCCTCTTCGCCGGGGTGATGAGGGTCTTGGGGTGGAGTCGCTGCCACCGTTTTCGAGGACCCGCCTTCTTAACGCCCCGTCCCCTTCACCGCGACTTTCGCCTCGGCCCGATCGAGGAGATTCTCAATCGTCGTTGTCTGGAGGTGGACGGGCGGAGTCCCATCGCACCAGCGGTTACGACCCGTCCGACGCTGCCGTGGGCGGCCATAGGCCGATCCGCTGCCGCAACGCAACGATCTTGCCAAGGTGATATGCGTTATGTACCGCCACACTGTTCAGCTCGTCGGCCATTGTCACGCCCGGCTCTACCTCAAGCGCCAACCGCTCAGGCGTCTGCCCCATCGCTGCCGCAGCGCGAGCGCCGTCCAGGAACACTCGCACCAAGTCGTGCCATTGGTGCTCGTGCTCCGGCGCCGTTCTCGGGTACACCTCGCCGGCCGGGTCGCCCGGCGCGATGATACTCTGCTGGTACGCCACAACGTGCCACAGCTCCTCGTAGATCGAGTGCGACGCGCCGTCCGGGCATAGCGTGACTTGCTCGAGCGTTAGCCCGGACAGCAGGTGGGCTCGCGCGGGGAACTCGCCGACCAGAAACAGATGTTCCAGGTTATGCATCGCATCGCTCCTTTCTCCCTATGTTCGTCACCGCAACGCGGTAGCCGCCTCCACGATCTCAATCTGCCCGTTCACCTTCGGGCCGCGCACCGTCTGCTTGGTGCCGGAGGGCCAGAGGACTTCGACGGTGTCCACCTTCTGGGCCTTGCCGAGGCCGAAGTAGAGGGGGATCAGGCTCTGGGAGAGGTAGCCGGACTTGCCGTCGTTCCACTGGGTGTAGGTCTTGCCGCCCGCCGTCACCCGCACCTGGGCTCCGATGCCGTCGCGGTTCGACTTCGTTCCGCGCAGCTTGACCTTTAGATAGCGGAGCCGGGGGTTCTTCTCGGAGAGGTTGCTGATCAGCATCTGCGGCACGGAGTTGAAGTCGCTGGTGACGATGTCGAGATCGCCGTCGCCGTCGAGGTCGAAGAGGACGGAGGAGCGCGAGCCGAGGGTGCTCATGATCTCGACCTTCCCCGTCTTTCCCTCGCAGGGGGTCTTCGCCTTGTCGGCGCCGTCGCAATCGAAGTCCGTCATGTGGAAGTGGGTCTGGCCCCCGCGCCGCGGCTCGACGCCGAGAATGAACTCGCTGTCGCGGAAGATCTTCCCCTGGTCGTTGAGCAGCAGGGAGTTGATGCCGTAGCGGAAGGGGAAGTTCATGCTGGCGGTGATGAAGAGGTCCTGATAGCCGTCGGCGTTGAGGTCGCCGGCGCTCACGCCCCAGGGCCAGTAGTCCTCCACGTTCATAGCGTCCGAGACCTCCTCGAACTTGCCGTCCCCGAGGTTGTGGTAGAGGGCGTTGCCGAAGATGTTGTTGGCGCCGCCCTGGAGGAAGGCGTCGGGCCACTGCATGTCGGACTTCTTCTTCTCGTCGGCGACGCCGATCAGGTGGCTCATGTCCGAGTGCATGTCGGTGATGACCATATCCGGCCGGCCGTCGTTGTCGTAGTCGAAGACCTTGACGCCCATCGCTCCCCACGGCGTCTTGGGGAAGTGCTCGGCCGTCTTGTCCACGAAGGACTTGCCTCCCTGGTTCTCGTAATAGTGATTGTCGCCCTGCATATTGAGGACGTAAAGGTCCGGGAAGCCGTCGCCGTTGAAGTCGACGGCGGTGGCGTCGCCGCTCCAGCTCCCGTCCATCAGGTTCATCTCCTTGGAGACGTCCTTGAAACGGTGATTGCCGAGGTTGTGGTAGAGGATGCTGTACTCCGTGCGGTCCGGATACAGGTGACCGGAGAAGGCGTCCTCCAGGCCGACGAAGTAGCCGCCGCGGCCCTGGACGTCGGTGGTGTATTTGCCGACGTTGCAGAGGAAGAGGTCGAGCAGCCCGTCGCGGTCGTAGTCGAAGAAGACCGCCCCCGAGGAGTGGCCGACGTAGCCCACGCCGGCCTCTTGGGTGACGTCGCGGAAATGCCCCTTGCCGTCGTTCAGGAAGAGGTGGTTGCCCTTGCGCACGGTGGTGACGAAGAGGTCCGGCGCGCCGTCGTTGTCGACGTCTGCGAAGGAGGCTGTGGTACTGATCTGGTCCTTGAGGCCCACGCCGGCCTCGGCGGTGATGTCGCGGAACTTGCCGTGGCCGAGGTTCTTCCAGAGCTGGTTCTCGCCGAGCTGGGTGACGAAGTAGATGTCCGGCAGGCCGTCGCCGTCCACGTCCGCCACGGCCACGCCGTTGCCGTGGTCGTAGTGGACCATCTTGTACTCGCGTCCGCTGTCGTCGGTCTCCTCGTTGCGGAAGGTGATGCCGCTCTCGGGCTGCCGGTCGGTGAACTGGAAGCCGTGAAAGACCCCGATCTGTTTGGCCGCCGCGAGCTGGGCGGCCTTGCGGGCGGGGAGGGCGGCCACACCCTCGTCCTGCTCCGGGTAGTAGTAGCCGTGCCCCCCATGACTGCCGTGGTCCATCTGGGCCAGGGCGACGGCGCCGACGGTGACGACGCTGAGGAAAATGGCGACCGCGCACAACTTCTTCATGGCTGTGTCTCCCGGAGCAGGCGAATCGTTCGGGCGGCATTCTAGACCCGCACGGAGGGGAATGCCATCGGGGAGACATCTTCGCGGCCGGGCCGGGGCGGCGCCCCGGCGAGCCCTCATCACCCCGGCCCTCTTCTCCCGGCCTCCCCCCCGCCCGCCGGGAGAAGAGGGAGAACAGCAAAGAGCAGTCTCGCCTTTGTTGGCCTTCCGGCTCCCCTCTCTCCCGGACGGTGGGGGGGAGGCCGGGAGAGAGGGGCTGGGGGAGTGAGGGTCCGCCCCGAAGGGGCGTTGTGCGGCACGGTCGGGCTTGCGGCGGCTCCCGTGGCTGTCGTAGACTCCGCCGGTCTTTTCAGCCAAGCCGTTCGCATGAAGCATCGGATGTCGCCAAGAAAGTCGGTCAGAACGCCCCGGCGGCTCGTTATGGTCTGCCGCGTTCAGGTGTGTTCTGTCGTTCCGATCACCGTTTGAAGGAGATCGTTGATGGCACTAGTTGACGAGCGGGTCGCCCACGGTCACGGGCATGGGGAAGCTCACCACCACGAGCTGGGCTTCTGGCAGAAGTACGTCTTTTCCCAGGACCACAAGGTCATCGGCATCCAGTACGGGTTCACCGCCCTCTGCTTCCTCCTCTTCGGCTTCACGCTGATGATGATGATGCGGTGGTCGATCGCCTACCCGAACCAGCCGATTCCCCTGGTCGGCAAGCTGCTCAAGGCGAGCGGCGGCATCATCGCTCCCGAGTTCTACAACCAGCTCGGGGCCATGCACGGCACCATCATGGTCTTCCTCGGCATCGTGCCGCTGGCCGTCGGCGCCTTCGGCAACTACATCGTGCCGCTGCAGATCGGCGCGCCGGACATGGCGTTCCCCAAGCTCAACATGGCCTCCTACTGGTCGTACTTCGTCGGCGGCGTGATCATGCTCTCGAGCTTCTTCGCGCCGGGCGGCGCCGCCCAGTCGGGGTGGACCTCCTACCCGCCGCTGTCGGACATCGCGCCCACCGGGCAGACGCTGTGGCTCTTCGGCATGCTGTTCCTCATCATCTCCTCGGTGCTGGGCTCGATGAACTTCCTGGTCACCATCATCCAGCTCCGGGCCCCGGGCCTCACCTGGATGCGGCTGCCGTTCTTCGTCTGGGCGCAGTTCGTCACCTCCTTCCTGCTGCTGCTGGCCTTCCCGGCCCTGCAGGCGGCGGCGGTGCTCCAGATGATGGACCGCCTGGCTGGCACGAGCTTCTTCCTGCCCTCGGGCCTCGTGATCTCGGGCCAGCAGCTCCAGGTGGCCGGCGGCGGCAGCCCGCTGCTCTGGCAGCACCTGTTCTGGTTCCTGGCCCACCCGGAGGTCTACGTCCTCATTCTTCCGGCCTTCGGCATCATCGCCGAGGTGATCGCCAACAACACGCGCAAGCCGCTGTGGGGCTACCGCTCCATGGTCTACGCCGTGTCGTTCCTCGGCTTCATGTCGTTCATCGTCTGGGCGCACCACATGTTCATGACCGGCATGGGCACGGTGATGAGCACCTTCTTCCAGACCACGACGATGATCATCTCGATTCCGTCGGTGATCGTGCTGACGGCGCTCATCATCTCGCTGTGGGGGGCCTCGATCCGCTACACGGTGCCGATGCTCTTCGCCCTGGCCTTCCTGCCGATGTTCGCCATCGGCGGTCTGACGGGCCTGCCCCTGGGCCTCGCGCCCACGGACATCCACCTGCACGACACCCTGTACGTCATCGGCCACTTCCACTACGTGGTGGCGCCGGGCACCATCTTCGCGATGTTCGCCGGCATCTACTACTGGTTCCCGAAGCTCACCGGCCGCAAGATGAGCACGATGCTGGGCCACATCCACTTCTGGCCGTCGTTCCTGTTCATGAACGGCATCTTCTTCCCGATGCTCATCCAGGGTCTCGCGGGCGTTCAGCGCCGGCTGTACGACGGCGGCGCCTCCTACTCCCACGCCCAGCCGGTGCTGCACTGGAACGCCTTCATGTCGGGCTCGGCTTGGCTGCTCGGCCTGTCGCAGATCGCCTTCATCATCAACCTCTTCTGGAGCATGAAGAAGGGGGAGAAGGCGGGCAGCAACCCATGGGATGCCACCACCCTCGAGTGGGCCGCGACGACCTCGCCGCCGCTCGCCCACGGTAACTTCGTGGAGGTCCCCACCGTCCACCGCGGCCCCTACGACTACAGCCTGCCGGGCGCGTCGAAGGACTTCACCCCTCAGCACCAGCTCCAGGAGGTCTGAAGCGATGGAGATTCCCTATAACGTCGAGGCCCGTCCCGACACCGGCTTGTTCAACGCCAAGCTGGGCATCTGGCTCTTCCTCGCTTCCGAGGTGATGCTCTTCGGCGCCCTGTTCTCCTCGTACGTGCTGCTGCGCACCGGCGCTCCGGCTGGTACCTGGCACCACGGCCGCGAGTTCCTGAACGTGCCGCTGGCGACGCTCAACACCATCATCCTCATCGCTTCGTCGGTGACCATGGTGATGTCGTGGGCGTCGCTCAAGCTGAACGACTTCAAGAAGTACCGGATGTACATGGGGCTCACCCTGCTCGCGGGCGTGGGCTTCCTGATCGTCAAGGGCTTCGAGTACGGCCACAAGTTCGAGATCGGCCTGCTGCCGAAGTCGAACACGTTCCTCGCCATCTACTTCACGCTGACCGGCCTGCACGGCCTGCACGTGATCGGCGGCATGATCGTCAACGGCTATTTCCTGGGACCCGGCGCGAAGATGTTCAAGACGGAGCCCGAGCGGTTCACCAACCGTATCGAGGTGGCCGGCCTCTACTGGCACTTCGTGGACCTGGTCTGGATCTTCCTGTTCCCGACCCTCTACCTGCTCTGAGGAGTCTCGAGAGATGAGCGCGAGCGACGCAGAATCGATCCGCAAGCAGACCCGATCCTACATCGTGGTCTTCGTGACCCTGATGGTGATGACCGTGCTCACCGTGGCGGTGAGCTACTTCCACATGCCCGTCGGCCTGGCCATCCTGGTGGCGCTGATCATCGCCAGCTTCAAGGGTTCGCTGGTGGCGGGAGTATTCATGCACCTCTCCCACGAGCGCAAGGTGATCTACTGGGTGCTGCTGGTGACGGTGATCTTCTTCATCGTGCTGATGGCCATCCCCTCGATCTCGCAGTGGGACCAGCGGATGCTCCGGTGAGCCTGCCGTCATGAGCCTGTCGCTGCGATCGTTCCACCTGTTCTTCATCGCCGCCTCGGTGGTGCTGGCGGCGTGGGTGGGCGTCTGGGGAATCCAGAACTGGCAAGCGAATCGCAGCGGTAGCGACTTGGCCGTCGGGCTGCTGTTCTTCGCCCTGGGAATCGTCCTGCTGGTCTATGGCCTGCGGGTGCGGAAAAAGCTCCGGGCGATCGCACCCGACGAGGAGGACTGAACCATGATGAAGCTCGTCAACGTCTTCAAGCTCGTCAGTGTCGTGATTGTCGCGGCATGGCTCGCTCTGCCGCCGGCCGCCGTGGCGTGCGCCACCTGCTACGGTGCCGCCGACTCGCCGATGACCAAGGGGATGAACAATGGCATCCTGACGCTGATCGCCCTCGTGGGCATCGTCTACGTGGGGATCGGCAAGGTGTTCCTGGACTTCCGCCGGAGGTCCCGGAGGCTGAACGAGAAAGCAACGGTGCGGCAGCGGCTGCACCTCATTCACGGAGAGAAACAGTAATGGGAAACACCACCCTCGGCCTCCCCATGGGATTTCCTCCCTCCGCGTCGTCCCATGGCGCGCAGCTCGATCAGCTCACGGCTGTCGTCCACTGGTTCATGCTGGTGCTGTTCGTCGGCTGGGGCCTCTTCTTCGTCTACTGTCTCTTCCGCTTCCGCCGCAAGTCCAATCCGGTGGCGAGCTACGCCGGAGCCAAGGGCGGATTCTCGACCTATGGCGAGGCGGCCGTGGTGCTCGTGGAAGTGATCCTTCTCGTGCTCTTCGCCGTTCCCATCTGGGCCAAGCGGGTCGGCAACCTGCCGGACAAATCGCAGGCCGTGCAGATCCGCGTGGTGGCCGAGCAGTTCGCCTGGAACGTCCACTATCCGGGCAAGGACGGCGTCTTCGGCCGCACCGACTCCAAGCTGGTGACCGCCGGCAGCAACCCGCTGGGCCTCGATCCGAGCGATCCCGCGGGCAAGGACGACGTCACGACCATCAACCAGCTCCACCTGCCGCTCGGCAAGCCGGTGCTGATCTACCTCTCTAGCAAGGACGTCATCCACAGCTTCTACCTGCCCGTCATGCGGGTGAAGCAGGACGCCATTCCCGGCCAGGTGATTCCGGTCTACTTCACGCCCGACGCGGTCAATCCGGACAAGGCGAAGCTGCCCGACTGCGCCGTCTCCAAGACCTGCTGGGAGATCGCCTGCGCCCAGCTCTGCGGCCTCACTCACTACCGGATGCAGGGTTACCTGACCGTCGAGAGCGAGGCGGACTTCGCGAAGTGGCTGGATGAAACCGCGCCGAAGCCGGCCGCGCTGGCGCCCGCCCCGGCTCCCGTCGCGGTGGCGGTGCCGGCGGCGACGCCGGTTCCGGTGACGGCTGCCCCGGTAGGGGGAAAGTAGGCGAAGTAGGCGAGACGAAGTAGGCGTTATCGCTGCTGAGGCGGCAAGCCCTCATCACCCCGGCCCTCTTCTCCCAGCCTCCCCCCCTTCCGCCGGGAGAAGAGGGAGTGGTTTGTCTAAGAAAGACAAGAAGTCTGCTTTAGCCCCCTCTCTCCCGGCCGGTGGGGGGGAGGCTGGGAGAGAGGGGGTTGGGGGAGTGAGGGCCCGGCCCGGAAGGGCCGCGAAGAGAGTCGAAAAATGCTGCACATCCAAGACCTCCCGGCGCTCAACGCCACGCTCAACGCCATCTCCGCCGTCCTGCTGATGACGGCGTACGTGCTGATCCGGTCGGGGCGGCCGATCGCCCACCGCAACGTGATGATCGCGGCCCTGATCTGCTCGACGTTTTTCCTGACGTCGTATCTGATCTACCACGCGCATGTAGGATCCAAGCACTTTCCGGGGACCGGCGCGGCGCGGACGCTGTATTTCACCATCCTCATCACGCATACGATTCTCGCGGCGGCGGTGCCTTTTCTCGCCGGCATCACGGTCTGGCGAGCCTGGCGCAGGCGCTTCGACCTGCACGTGCGGATCGCCCGGTGGACCCTGCCGATCTGGCTCTACGTGTCGGTCACCGGCGTGATCGTCTACTGTATGCTCTACCGGATGACCTGGTGACCAATCCGCTGGATTCCTTACCGCGTATCTTAGGGTGTAGACTTGGACTCGATCGAGAGACACGGAAGCAAGTTGTCGGGAGCCGGGGGCTTGCTGTGAGCCGGGCCGGCTGGATCTCGTGACCTTTTTCCTAGGAGACCGAAACCATGAAGAAGTTGACCGAAGACGTCAGCCGGAGGGACTTCGGCAAGCTGGCCCTGGCCGCGTTCGGCGGTGTGGTCGCCGGCTCGATGCTGGGCAGCAGCCTGCTCTCGGCGGACGAGAAGAAGGCGGCGCCGAAGGATGCTCACGCCTGCTGCGGCCTCAACGCCTGCAAGGGCCATGGCGCCGACGGCAAGAACGAGTGCGCGGGCCAGGGCTCCTGCGCCACCGCCGAGGCCCATAGCTGCGCCGGTAGCAACGCCTGCAAGGGGCAGGGCGGCACGGGCGACAACGCCTGCAAGGGCAAGGGAAGCTGCGCGGTTCCGATCAAGGGCGACGGCTGGAAGAAGGCCCGTGAGGGCTACGAGGCCCGGATGAAGAAGGCCGGCAAGAAGGTCGGCGCGGCCCCCGCCGCCTGCGGCGCCGCCTAGTCCGAAGTCTTAAGGCCAACCAGCCCTCCTCGTCCTGCGCAGGAAGGGGAGGGCTGGTGTCTGCCAGGAAGGAGCCGTATGAGACCCCCCCGCCTCGGACACGACAACCTCGGCCTTGGATTGGGCTTGCGGTCCATTCACTTCGATCACATCCTGAAGCACCAGCCGGCGGTGGACTGGTTCGAAATCATCAGCGAGAACTACATCGACTCGCAGGGCCGGCCGCGCTACGTGCTGCAGGAGATCGCCGAGCTCTACCCAGTCGTCATGCATGGCGTGTCGCTCTCCATCGGCTCGACGGACCCGCTCGACTTCGAGTACCTGGGCAAGCTCAAGCGGCTGGCGAAGGAGGTCAATGCGCGGTGGATCTCCGATCACATCTGCTGGACGGGCGTCATGGGCCGCAACACCCACGACCTGCTCCCCGTGCCGTTCACCGAGCAGACCCTGCGCCACGTCGTGGAGCGCGTCCGCACCTTGCAGGACTTCCTCGAACGGCCCTTCGTGCTCGAAAACCCCAGCTCCTACGTCACCTTCCAGGACTCGACCCTGGACGAGTGGGAGTTCGTCTCCCGCATGGCCGAGGAGGCCGACTGCGGCCTGCTGCTCGACGTCAACAACGTCTACGTGTCGAGCTTCAATCACGACATGGATCCGGACAAGTTCATCCGTTCGCTCCCTCACGAGCGCATCGTTCAATTCCACCTCGCGGGGCACAGCAACTACACCACGCACCTGATCGACACGCACGACAATCATGTGATCGATCCCGTCTGGGAGCTCTACCGCACGGCCCACGAGCTGACCGGCGGCGTCTCGACCCTTCTGGAGTGGGACGCCAACATTCCGCCCTTCGAAGTGCTCCATGACGAAGTGCTCAAGGCCAAGCGGTTCATGGGTGAGTATCTGCCGGTCGCGTCGGCGAGCCCTGAAGAGGCTGAGCCGGTCCTCGCGATGTCGGGGATCGGCGGCGAGCGCGCGCCGCATCCGCTCCATCACATCCTGCCGGAGGTCGAGTGAGCGAACCGCCACCGCCGCGGACTCTGGGCACCGTCCAGCAGTGGTTCCAAGCGGTGGTCACCCATCCTGACGGAGTTGAGGGCGGCGTCCAGTCCGAGGAGGCGCAGGCGCTCATCCGATTGCCGCGCGGCGAATTGGAAGCCGTGATCCGGCGCTCCCGCAACCTTACGGCGGCGGAGCGCATCGGCATCTACGCCAACGCCTACTACTCTCGCCTGCTGGAGTGCGTCGGCGACTGCTTTCCCCTGCTGCGGGCCGCTTTGGGCGAGGACGTCTTCAACGGCTTTGCCTTCGATTATCTTCAGCGCTACCCCTCGCGCAGCTACACGCTGGATCATTTGGGAGAGACCTTTCCCCGCTTTCTGGACGAGACCCGGCCGGGTCCCGAGGACGGAGGACCGCCGCCGGGCGAAGTCGGCTGGCCGGACTTCCTCATCGATCTCGCCTCGCTGGAGTGGGTGCTCGCCAAGGTCTTCGACGGTCCCGGCACCGAGGGCCAGACCCTGCTGACTCCCGGGGCGTTGAGCGCGTTCCCGGCGGAGCGCTTCGCCGAGGCCCGGCTGACTCTCGTCCCCTGTCTGCGCCTCCTGGTCTCCCGCTTTCCCGTGAACGCCTACTTCACGGCGGTCCGTCAAGCGGAAGAAGGGGAGGAGGTGCCCATCCCCGACCGGGCCCTTGAGTACACTGCCATCACCCGCCGCGACTTCATCGTCCGCCGCTACTCGATCTCAGAGCCCCAGCACGCCCTCCTCGTCGCCCTCCAGTCCGGCGCCACGGTCGCCGAAGCGCTAGCCGCCGCGGCCGCCGTCAGCGATCTGGACGACGACGCCCTCGCCGCCGAGTTCCAGAGCTGGTTCCGCCTGTTTACAGCGGAAGGATTCTTTCAGGCGATCAAGTAGAACGTTCCAACCGGCCCCCCTGGGAGCGCTGGCGTCCCGCCGGCCAACTAACTCTGCTTTTCGCGTTCCAGGACAAGCGCCGTCCAGTCGTCCTCCAGGCTGGACGATGTCGCCGCCCGCACCCGCTCCAGCACAATCTCCAGCCATTCGGAGGGCGTCGAGGATGAGGCGACGTCGAGCAGCTCGGCGAGAGCGGTATAGCCCAGCGGCTCTCCGCCGGCAGCCGGTGCCTCGGCGAGCCCATCGGTGAAGAGCAGCATCCGCTCCCCAGGAGCGAGGCAGACCTCCAGGGACTGATACTCAACTTCGCGACGCACTCCCAGAGGCAGGCGTGGGCCCGGGACCTCGACCGCCCGCGCCGAACCGCACAGCGGAAGCAGGTAGGGATCCGGCAGGCCGGCGTTGGCAAGGACGAGACTACCGGTGGCCGGATCGAAGCGGGCGTAGGCCAGGGCAACGAACTCCCGGGGGGAGAGCTCGGCGGCCATCCGGCGATTGAGCTCGCGTAGCGTTTCCTCGGGAGTCCGCTCGGCGGCCACGAACGGCAGCATGGCCTTGACCGACGCCATGATCAGCGAAGCAGCCATTCCCTTGCCCGCCACGTCCGCGACGACCACGCCCAAGGCACCGCCGGTCAGAGGGAAGACGTCGTAGAAATCGCCGGCCACCACCCGCGCCGCGAGATTGCGCGCGGCAATCCGGTAGCCGTCTCCTTCGATCTCCGGCGGAGGCAGTAGCCGGCTCTGAAGGCGTCGGGCGAGCTGAAGCTCGCGCTCCGCGAACTCGGCCTCCTTGAGTCGGGCCACGCTCTCCGCCAGCCGGTCGCGCAGGAGGTCGAACGTATGGAGCAGGAGACCGGCCACGATGGCGATGATCCCCGAAACCAGGATTTGGAAGAGCGTGCGCTGCACGGGAAAGTGAGAGGAGTCATGGCGGGCGAGCACCTGGAGACTCACCACGAAAAAGTAGCTGAGCGCGGCGGCGACAAACCAGACGCCGGCCAGCAGGAGAAGATGGCGGATGCCTGTCCACCGCGAGATCCACCGCTCGAGAAGCTGGAGCAGGGTCTGGGCCACGGCATAAATCACCAGCGAGGCGAAGATGGAGAGGCCGAACTGTATCGGGGGCAGAGGAGCGCCAAACGCGAGGCTCGCCACCAGGATGATCCCGATACCGAGCAAGACGCAGAACAGGAGGTCCCGAGCCAGCAGACCGGACCGAAAGCGGCGACGAAGGCCGAAATGAGGGATGGGCTCGGACATGGGCGCTCCTGCCAGTACTATACGGAGCAGCGCGGCCTGGGTTTAGTTTTCCGTCAGGAACGATGCCCCGCCGCCCTAGAAGGTCGTGCAACCGCTCCCAGGATCGTGCTAACGTCCAGCCACGGCGCTTTGATGTCGGCTGTGGGCCTGTCGTAGGGGCTTTTCACCCTGGCGGAGCTCGTCGCTTGATCTCCATGGCTTTGCGGACGCGCTCCTTGGCGCGGCCTCTGCGCTGGGAGGTCCAACGGCTGCGCTCCATGGCACAGCCGCTGCGCTCCTTGACACGGCGGCAGCGCTCCAAGGCTCAGCGGCAACGCTCCTTGGCACAGCCGCTGCGCTCGGTAGCACAACCGCTGCGCTCCCACGCACAGCGTCCGCGCCCCCTGACACAGCCGCTGCGCTCCCAGCTCACCGCTGAGCCGAGGCTCCAAGTCCGGAACGCAATGTTTCGCGGACTTTTTGGCCGGATCGCGAGGCCAAACTCGCGAAAACAGCCGCAGACCGAGTATCCGGGCCTTGGGGACTGGAATTCCCCGTCCGAGAGAGTAACGGGAGAAACTCCTCGTCGATCTGCAAAGATCTCGGACTGCTGGTCGCGAACTGGGTAATAGCGGAGGAATTAGGTAAGGAACTGGGTAAAAGAACTTTCGTCGCGACCGCAAAGCCATGGATGGGCCGCCCGTGTTTCGAAAAGCGGTGCTCACTGTAGAGACGCCCAACGGGGAACCCCGTGGGGCGTCTCCGAGCCGTCGCCATCGGAAGCGATTCTTCTAGACGCTCCGCGGGTACGAGCCGCGACCAAAGAGCCGAACTAGCGAGGGAATCAGGTAAGGAATCGTCCCGAGCGTGTCGGAGCCAGCCGCCGAGCCGTTCCCGGGCTTCCAGGCTGATTCTCGCACTCTCCCAGAGTCCCGAGAGCCCCCGCAAAACTAACTAACCGCGCTCAGCCCCACAGAACGGCGCGCGCAACCCAATGCGGGTAGCGCCGGGGCACTTCGACGTCATCCCGCGGAGAGCCGGCTGCGGCAGTACGCTCGGGGCGGGAGGGAGGGTCTGGAAGGCAGAAGCTTATGCGGTGCGATCTCTGCTCTCGACGAGCGCCCCCAGCACCGCCGATCACCGCCAGTGGCTGTGGGCGCTCTACATCCTCGAACAGTGGCGGCGGACGCACCTAGGCGCACGCCAGCCGGATCGCCGACGCAGCAAGTCCTTACCTGGGTTGCTCCTGCCCCTTCCAGTTGGCCGTCGGCAGCCACTCGAAGCCCTTCGGATAGACCGCCATGTCCGCGGCGATGGTTGCCTGGCAGGCGCGATCGACGGAGTGCAAGAACACAATGATCTGATCGGCGGAGTGCATGATCTTTTCCGGCAGTGGCGCGCGCCCGGAGAGCACGATGGAGGCGAAGCCGCCGTTCTTGGCCGCGGGCAGCACTGCCTCGAACGCTTCGATCACCTGGTCGTGCTCCTTTTCGACGATCTGCAGATCATTCTGCATGTTGGCCAGCATCTCGTCGTACGTGTCGCCGACGGGACCGTAATGCGTCGACACGCCGGCGGCCTGGCTCACGTTGGCGAAGCGGCTGTTCGTGAGGCTGACGCGTTCGAGGGACGGCAGCGCCTTCAAGATGCGCTTGAGCGCGATGTCGTGCTCGGGCAGGGCCTTATGGGTCTGCTCGATCTTACGCATGTCCCCGAATTTCGCGTAGAGCGCGTCCATGTTCTTGCGCGACTCCTTGAGCTTGGCCAGCGCCTTCTCCAGTAGCTCCTGCGCCGGCTCGCCCTTGATGTCGGCGAGGACGCCCATCTCCAGGAAGCGTCCGGCCTCCATGCGTGTCCCGAAGACTCCGATGTGCAGCAACTCCGCCGCCTGGAAGCTGTTCTTGTAGAACTCGGTGGTGACCGACCGGCCACTTTTGATCCCCCTCTCCAGTTCCTCGGGAGAGGGACCATAGACGCGATGTCAGGCCATCTCGTGCGCGTACGCTGGAACGCTCGACCAAAGCAGCATCACCATCACCAGCTTTCGCATGTTTCCCTCCTTTATTTCGGTTTGGGATCCTCGACGATTTGCAGGGTCTTCAGGAACAGGATCACAGCGCGCTTCTCGCCATCGGGAAGCGCGAGAAAGGCGCGCTTGGTGGCTCTTGCTTCGCCGGAGTGGTGGACGATTGCCTCGGAGAGCGTGGTCAAATCGCCGCGGTGACCGTAGGGTGAAGTCGAGCCGACATCCCAGAGTTTCGTGGTCAGAAACTGGTCTGTGGGCACAAAATCCTGCCGCAGCCGCTCGTTGCAGAAGTAAAGATCGTCGCCGTCGCAGATGACGTGGCGCTTGAGGTCGGTGAAGGCGGCCACCCGCATCTCACCCTCCGGCGTGACATAGACGCCGGTGCCGGCGGCGACGGGAATGGCCAGATGGATCTGGCCGGCAACATCGCTCGGGACAATGCTACCCGGGCGGTTGTATGGGCTCGGCTCGAAGAACCACGCTGAGCGAAGGGGCAGGTATGGGCGATGGCAATCGGTGCAGCCGACCGCCGCAAACTTGCGCTCGCCGAGTTCCGCCAACCGCGCGCGTTCGGGATCGCGCCACGGTACGCGGCGTGGCGGCGTCAGGCTTGCCTGGTAGATGACCATCGCCGACACCTGCCCGATTCTGAACTCGTTCTCGACCCCGTCCTCGTCGAAGTCGGCCACGCCGGTGCGCGCCCAGCCGAAACGCTCCACGGCCTGGATGCCATGGTGCTGGTTGAGGGCGAAGGTTGTGAACTCGCGGAGCGACACGGCCACGCCTTTGACGCCGAACGGCTTCACGATCAGGTCGCTGTCGATGCCGGAAAGCTCGTCTGTGGTGTAGCTGCCGTCGGGGTTGGCGGTGAGCCAGCCGAAGTCGACGCCCTTGGTAACGAGGTGGACGCGCTCGGGGCCGCGAGAAGTGCGGGCGGCGAGGCGCGAGGCGTCGAGTTGATCGCGCAGGTCGCTCGTCATCTCGCGTGCCACCATCTCCACGGCGCCAGCGCCGAAGATGCTCAGCGTGCCGCGCTCGTTCGTGATGCGCGCGTCGATCGACTCCGTCGGAGGATCGGTGAAGTGCGCCCCCACGAAAACATTGGTGGCGAAGTCGCCTGCACCACCCGAGCCTGGCCGGTTGTGGCAGCCAGCGCAGGAGTTCGCGTCGGGGCCGGCGACGCGTGTGAAGATCTGCGTGCGCGGCTGGCGGATGGTGGGCTTGGAGTTGCCCGTCGAGGCGGGACGGCCGGCGCCATCGGTGAGATTGAAGCTGGTGTTGAAGAGCTCGCGGCCCGCGTCAATCAACTCTTGTAGCGGGCGCCGCTCCGCGGCTTAGTCGTCGTGATTGGGGTTGACTTCGATGGCCGGCGGATCCCAGTTCCCGACTTCTTGACCGACCCCCGGCAGCGTCAACAGCACGAGCGGAAGCGTGAGCCAGCGTTTCACGGGCGGTTTACCCCTGGGAGCGGCGGCAGGCGTTGGTGGAGTCGCTGGTGCAGTTCCTTGGGAAGGCAGGCCGACATGTGAAGGTCGGCTCGCAGCGTTTCAGCGTCGAACTGCCTGCCGCCGCCGCTGGTCAGGGCTCTCTCCATCCGGTCGGCGAAGCCGAGCGCCCACGTGGCGGCGCGGCCGTGTGACGGCAGGCGCATGCGCAGGGAGGCGAGATCGCGGCGCACGCGAGCGTCGTCCCCCTGATCGAGGTTGAAAGCCGCGTCGTGGAGGAGCTCAACGACAGCTTCCGGCGGGCAAGGTGGGTCAGGTATCGGCCGTGAACGGCACGACAGCACCGCGACCACCACCGCCCAATCGACGATGCATCGCATGTGATCCACTACGAAAGTATGCGCCACCGGAGGCGCCTGAGTCAAGTCGGCCGCCTGCGACCCTGCGGCCCTGCGGCCTTGGGCTACGAATCTGCCGCCCTCCGGGCTCGCGGTGTGGGCCTGCGTAAGGTACACCCGAAGGGCCAGAGCGCCCGGTGGTGGCGGCGGCGGCCGCGAAATGGGTAATAACCGGTGAATTGGGTATTGGAAGAGCTGCGCGGCCCTTCGGGCCGCGCGAAGAGGGAGTGGCTTGGTTAGCGGGCGGCCACCACGGCCTGGGTCGAGGGTGCCGCGACTTTGGTATCGAGACTGGTGAGATGTCGGCGGCCCCGGCCACCGCCGCGGTGGTAGTGGTCCCAGCAACAGCCGGAGGTGGTGAGAGCCATCAGGCTGGCGCAGACCAGCAGGGTAGGAACGGTCCGTTTTACGGTCATGAGAGATACCTCCTGAACCCGGGCGAATTTGCACGGGAACGTGTTGACACGCCCATAAGTTGCATTGGCCGTGCCAGGAAGCCCCAGAGGCGTTTTGCCCGCCCCGAAGGCTGTTTAGCTGGCCAGGTGTCCTTTAGCGAGGGCTCCTGCGATCTTCCACGAGGACGATCAGAGGTTCTGGGCCAGAGGCTCCGGCTTGGTCGGTTTCCCATCTGGGGTACCATGTCCCCGAAGTGCACCCCAATCTCCTGGAGGGAGCCATGGCTGATCAGAACTTTGCCACACACCGGAAATTTGTTCCCGGCTTTCACTTCGTCACCTTCGGAATCCTCGTCGTCAACTTCCTCTGGTCCGTGTACCGGGCGATCCGGCCGTTCGACCTTGCCACGCCGATCTTCGACCGCCTGCTGGCGGTTCTGGTGGCGATTGCCCTGATGCTGATCGCCTGGTACCTGCGAGCCTTCCCGCTACGGGCGCAGGACCGGGTCATCCGTCTGGAGGAGAGGCATCGCCTGGAGAGGCTGCTGCCGCTGGACCTCCGCGGCCGGATCGGCGAGCTCTCCACGGGCCAGGTCATCGCCCTGCGGTTCGCCAGCGATGCCGAGGTGCCGGAACTGACCCGCATTGTGCTGGACCAGAATATTATGAGCCAGAACGAAATCAAGAAGAGGATCCGCGACTGGCGGGCCGATCACATGAGGATGTAAAGCAGCTCAGGATGTAACACAAGAAACCCCCCGGAGGATCGCGCGATCCTTCGAGGGTTGGTTGATCTTCACGCCAGCTACTTCGCGGCCGTCCGCGGTCCCGTCTCTTTCAGGGCGATCTTCTTCGAGAGCTTTCCACCCTTCAGGCTGTCGTAGGTGAAGGTGACGTCGCCGTCGCCCTGCACCAGGAAAAACAGGATGCGGGTCGAGAGGCTCTCGACGCCGGGGACCATCAGGCGCTCGGGGCGGTGCGCCTGGACGTCGATCTTGTCGAGATACTGATCGTTCACGATGCCGCTCGAAATCACCTTGCCGCCGGTGACGGTGGCGAGGTCTTTGCGGTGGAGCTTGTTGTTCAACGCCACCGCCGTCATCGTGGGAATCGCCCGGTCGTTGAGCACCGGCACCTCGACCCTCCACAGGCGGTCCCCCATCTTCTTCACCACCGCCTCGCCGATCGATAGATGCGGCAAGTGGTAGGCGTTGAACAGCACGAAGGCGTTGTTGCGGTGCGTCTCGTCTTCCAGCGCCCAGCCCTCGGGCACGCGGCCGACGTCGCGCTTGAAGCCGCCGATCTCGATGGGTCCATACTGCGGATGATTATACGGATGCCAGTCCACGAACTGGCGGCCGAGGGTGAGGAGGTCGTTGAACTTCATCAGCTCTTCCGGCGTCACCTCGCCGTTCTTGTCGAAGTCGGCCGGCGGGTTGTACATCTCGTTGGTGAAGGCCAGCACGCCCATGGTGCCGTAAAAGTGATCGGTGGTGGCGCCGTGGACGGTATAGAGGTCTTTCCACGAGATGTAGTAGTGATAGCCCGGCAGGAGCTTCTCGCCCTCTTTGCCGATCAGGTCATAGACCTTGAGGTCCTGCGGCGGGTAGGGTGCGTCGGCCTTGGCGCCGGGGCCGCGAAGGATCATCTGACCGTTGTTGTGGTAGCTCTCCACAGCCGCGATGTTGGGATGTTGGAGCGCCCAGAGGGCGATGGACCGCGTCTCGGGGATGGAGAACGGATAGTTGCCGGCGCCCGCCTGAACGTAGGTGGGCTCCCAGGAGTAGCCCCAGGTGCGGTTGGGATCGACATAGCCGATCGCGTCCTCGTTGACCAGGCCGTCGCCGTCGTTGTCGATTCCCTCGCTGCCAAGCATGAGGTAGTCGCCGAGCTCGCCGGGCTGAATGGGCACCAGCAGGCGCGGGTCCTTGGGATCGAGCTTGTGCGTGCCCTGACCCAGCGGCACCTTCTTGCGCATGGTGGTGATGTAGCCGTCGCCGTCCAGATCGTCCGGGCCGTCCTCGTCCACCTTCCCGTCGCGGTCGTCGTCGACCGGCTGCATGACGGTGCGGGGGAAATCGGCGTCGGAAGGTCCTTTGAACCATAGCGCGCGGCCGTCGGGGTTGACCATGGGCAGGACGTAGAAAACCGAACGATCCATCATCTCGGTCACCCGCGGCAGCACGCCGTAGTTCTTGAGGAGGTAGTCGACGGTATAGAGCGCCGTCTCGCCGCCCTGCACCTCGTTGGCGTGGATGTTGCCGTCGATGTACATCGCGGGTTTCGAAAGCTCGGGGCCGGTGGCCGGATTGTTGATGGTGATCATCCAGAGGTCGCGCCCCTGGATGCTCTTGCCGATGCTTTCGAGCTTTGTCCACTTCGGGTAGGCGGCCGCGTAACCCTTGAGAAGATCGCTGATCTCCTCGTAGGTGTGGAGGCGGTTGAAGGTGGCCGGAACGGCTGAGCCCACGGGCTGGAGAGGGGCCGCCGAGAGGGAGACGGTCAGGAGCCCGGCGAGCGCCAGGGCGGTCAGGGGAAGGGCCGCGATGCGCGATTTCATGGTCAAACTCCCTTCCCGACGGTCCCGCCTGTACTGGGGACAATCGACTTCTGATCGTGGCCGGCGTTGTCGGTCGTCAGGTCGACGACGATCTTGCTGCCGGGTTTGGCTTTGACGAGCCATTCGCCGGAGAGCGTGCCGGAGGTGCCTTCGAGGCGGTCGGAGGTGGCCGCCGGATAACCGGTCACCAGCTCGATGCCTTTGCCGGTTTCGAGTACGAGGCGAACGGGGATGTGGACGCGGGCGCGGGCCGCCTGCTTGGTGTGGCTGGGGAGATAGCCCTTGTTGCCGCCCACCGCTTTGACGCGCCAGACGCCGCCGCCGAGATCCGTGGCCGTGAGGGAAAGGATCTCGACGTGGGCGAGCTTGCCGGCGAGGTCGAGCACCGTCTCGGTATGGGCGCCGAGGGCGGGCTTGAGTATCGGCAACGGCGGATTGAGCTCGACGAACGGATCGAGCCCGCCCACCTCGGCCTTGGTGCCGTCCGGCAGGGTGACGGGAGCCCACGGCGTGAAGGCGCCGGGCGCGTTGGCGTCCACCCAGGCCAGGACCTCGCGCTCGCGGGCGCCGGCCTCGCTGGCTTTGCCGCCCGGGGCTCCGGAGCTCGCGCCACCGCCGCCGTCGCCGCCCATCTGCTTCATGCGATCGATCATCCCCTTGGGGGTGATCTGGCCGCCCTTCATGGCGCCGATCACCATGTCGGCGTTGAACTGCGCCGGCACTTTGTTCTCCTTGAGGAACGCCTCGATCTTTTCCTTGCCCAGGGCGACGAACTCGTCGGAGCTCATGGCCGCCACTTTTTCCTGCGTCAGAGGCTCCTCGCCCGGCTTCGCCTCCGCTTTCTTTTCGGCCTTGGGAATGCCCCAGACGTCGAGCTCCAGGGCCATGGCCCCATATTGATAATAGAGCCACGGCGTGAAGCCGCCGCGAGCGTACTGCGCGCCGGGCCGGTCGGCGGAGAGGCCGGCTTTTTTCAAACGCTCCTTGTAGCCCTCGGCGAATTTATCCAGGAAGGCCTGATCGTCGGCGTCCACCTTGGTGGCCGGGCCGGCGCCGAGGAACTGAATGAGCTGCTCTTTGGTGATGCCGTTCTGCTTTACGAACGGGAGAGTCTGGGCTACGTCCCAAATCTGATCGATGGTGTATTCCTGCTCAGGATCGAACCCCAGGAACTTGGCCGCCTGGGGCGGCACCTTGAACTTCTGGGTTCCCAGGTCGCCGCCGCCGCCGAGGCTCTGCGGCGCGGCGAGCAGGTTGTTGGCCGGGCCGTAGACCACGGCCAGGGCAATGTTCCGGTGAGCCAGGAGGAAGTCGAACAGGGAGCGGGTCTCGGGCGCGTAGCCGGCCCATGGACCGCTGTCGGGCGTAGCGGGAAAGGCGTGGGGGAAGTTGCGGTCCGGCCAGATGCCTTCGGCGGCGTCCTCGTTGTAGTCGCCGTCGCCGTCGTCATCCTTGCCTTCGATCTCTACCTGGTAGGCGCCGGCCCGCCGTTCCATGGAATCGGCTTTCACCAGCACGCGCGGATCGGTCGCGTCCGGCAGCCAAGGCCCGGTGGGATCGGAGATCCGCATGCGGGTGATGACGCCGTCGCCGTTGAGATCGTCCGGTCCATCCTCGCCGGTCAGTCCGTCGACGTCGTGGTCCACCTTCTGGGCATTGCCGCCGCGGCGGACGCGGGGTGTCGCGAAGATCCCGTCGTGGGCGTCCGGATTCAGGGCCGGGCCGACATAGAAGGTGGTGGTGGCAAGGAGCTTCGCCGCCGGGCTGCCGGCGGGTGAGGCCACGAGAGTCTGGATGAGATCGAGCGCCGCCTCGGTGCCCGCGTTGTGGTAGCCCGCGATGTTGGCGCCGACGAAGACGGCCGGCCGGCCATCGGGATCCGGCCCCGGGCCGGCGATGCGCAGCACGTAGATCGGCCGGCCGCCAGCCGACTTTCCGGCGACGAGCAGCTTCACCTCTTGAGGGTGATCCTTCCCCCAGGCCTGGAGCTGTTGCTCGACCTTGGCGAAAGAATGATAGTCCTGGTAGATGGCCGCGGTGCTGGCAGCGGCGGCGGTGCCACCCAGGGCCAACAAGCCCAGAGCGGCGGCGGCCGCGGCGGTCCGCAAGCCGGAGAGCGTACTGTTCAAGAGCACCTCCTCGAATTCGTGAAATGAGACGACGGTACACAAATCCCAGGGGTTTATACGGGGAGCCCGGTAGAGGGTTTCGCTCCCGCGGAAGAATGGGGGCTGTTCGGAAGAACCTTCAGACAACGAGATAGGCGGGGGGATTCCCCCGCCTTTTTCTGCGATTCCACGACCTTCTTGCGGTCGCCGCGCTTGGGCTCACTTCGGCGGCGTGACGGAGACCTCGGGCAGCTTGATGTCCTTCTTCTCGGTCTTCACGGTGACGTCGGTGGGGACGTTGATCTGCTTGGTCTTGGTGCCGACTTCCACGGTCGGCCCCTTGACGTCGTACTTGGGAACCTGGCCGCCCTTCACTTCCACTTCGGGCATCTTGCCGTCCTGCGTCTTGGTGACCTTGCAGCCGGTCGTGGCGACCGTGAGCAGGGCCGCGCTCAGCAGGAACGGCAGCGCTGCCTTTTTACCTGAGATGTTGAACATGGGAGCTTCTCCTTTGGCTTGACGTATCCTTCAATGGGGTTTGAGACTTTGACTTCCAGACGAGAGGACTCCAATGCAAGGCTCATTCCACCCTCGATCTCAAAGGCTGATCCGCATCGCCGTCCTTCTGCTCCTGGTGCCCAGGATCGGCGGCTGCGTCCGCTATCTGCCTGCCCGTCTGCGGCCCACGCCGGTGCCCTTGCGGATGGTGAGTTATCCCGGTCCCGCAATGACTTCCGGCGCCGCTGGTCAACCCCGGACTCTCGTGGTGCTTCTGCCGGGCCGCTGGGATCGCCCGCAGGATTTTGGGAAGTATTCCTTTCCGGAGATCGCGGCCCGGGCCGGCGCGCAGGTGGACCTGGTGGCGGTGGACGCGCACCTCAACTACTACCTCAAGAACATGATCGTCGACCGCTTGCGGGAGGACGTGATCGGCCCGGCCCGCCAGCGCTACGATCGCATCTGGCTGCTGGGCATCTCGATCGGCGGCACGGGCTCGCTGCTCTACGCCTCACGGTATCCGGAAGATCTGGCCGGCGTCATCCTTTTCGCTCCCTACCTCGGCGAGGACGCGGTGATCGATGAGGTGGCGGCGGCCGGCAGCCTCGCGCATTGGCAGCCGCCGAAGACCCTCGCGCCGGACGACTTTCAGCGCCGGATCTGGATCGGGCTCCAGGGCTACGCCAAGGAGCCTCGGCGTTTTCCCCTCTACCTGGGCTGGGGCGAAACGGACTCCTTCGCCCGCGCCAACGGCTTGCTGGCCAGGGAACTGCCCAAGGACCATGTCTTTACCGCCCCGGGCGGCCACGAGTGGAAAGCCTGGAAGGCACTATGGGAGCAGGTCGTGCGGACGGGGGCGCTGGGCGGCCCCGCTCCGACGCGCTAAGACCGGGCCCGATGCCGGGGCGCATCGAGCGTGACGTACTCCAACTCCCGCCCCTCCCGGGCGGCTCGCAGCATCAGGGCGCCGCGCTGCATGTCGCCCATGCCCGCGAAGTCTTTTGGGAAGAGGAGGCGGTCGCCGAAGACCGGCCTCAGGAGATCCACGTACTTGCCCGTCGCGACGCTACCGAGCAGGACCACCCGGCCGGCCTCTGGCATCGTCACCTGGAGCTGCCGGGCGTGGGCGCTCAAGGGGCCGCAGTACTCGGGGCTCGCGAGGTCAACCGGCGTGCGGAGGATCGGCAGGCTTTCCGGGGTGAGCCGCCAATCGGGTGGCACCAGACCCACGCCGGGAGCGATCACCAGGATGCGTTCCTCCTCGGCGAAACGCCGGGCGTAGGCGATCTTCCCCCGGAAGTAGAGGGAGCTCACGAAGCTGTAAGCCTCCGCGATGGGCACGCCCTCTGCGCTGCGGAAGCGCACCGCCGTCTCGAAATCCGCCTCTGGCGCCAGGAGCTGCGCCGCACGGGCTCCCCCAAGGTTGGCAGGGGAGAGAAGGAAGATTGTAGGCGCGAGGTTCTCGCTCTCCATATCGTGACCCCATAACGCGGTCACGGCGTAGCGCATTCCTGCTACGCGCTACGGCACCACCGTCCGCACCCGCCGCATCAGCAACTGCTCGGCTTCGTCGGCGGGGACGGCTGGGGAGAGGAAGAAGCCCTGGCCGTACTCGCAGCCCAGGCCGCGCAGGCGGGCGCGTTGGTCGGCCGTCTGGATGCCCTCGGCCACTACTTCCATGCCGAGCTGGTGGGCGAGGGTGACGATGGCCTTGACGATGGCGAAGTTCCCCTCCGCCTCCTCGATGCGGGAGACGAAGGAGCGGTCGATCTTGAGGATGTCCATCGGGAAGCGGTGGAGGTAGTTGAGCGAGGAGTAGCCCTTGCCGAAGTCGTCCAGGTAGAGCTGCACGCCGAGGCTCTTGAGGCGGGAGAAGCGGCTGCTCGCCGAGTCGGCCTGGCGGATGATGACGCCCTCGGTGATCTCCAGCCCTAGGCAGCCGGGATCGAGGCCGGAAGCGGCGAGGGCCTCGGAGATCTGATCGAAGAGGTCGGTCTGGAAGAACTGTTTGTTCGAGAGGTTGACGGTGAGCTTGAGGGAGCCGTTCTCCGGGTGCTTGCGCTGCAGCTCGCGGATCTGCCGGCAGCCCTCCATCAGCACGAAGCGGCCGATGGGCACGATGAGCCCCGTCTCCTCGGCCACGGAGAGGAACTCGTCCGGCGGCAGCAGGCCCCGCCGCGGATGATGCCAGCGCACGAGGGCCTCGAAGCCCATCACCTCGTCCGTCGAAAGGTCCACGAACGGCTGGTAATGCACGCGGAGCTGCCCGCGCTCGACCGCCCGCCGCAGGTCGGTCTCCAGTTGCAGGCGGGCCATCACGAAGCGGTGCATCACGCGGTTGAACACCACGTGGCAGGCGCGCCCGGAGGACTTGGCCCGGTACATGGCGGTGTCGGCGTCGCGCAGCAGGTCTTCCGGCCGCTCGTACTCCGGCGTGTGCACGGCGATGCCGATCGAGGCGGTGATGAAGACCTCGTGACCGCCGAGGTTGGGGGCGGTCGTCAGCCGGTCGTGGATGCGCTCGGCCACGCGCACGGCGTCGCTGACGTCACGCCCGCCTTCGAGCAGGACGGCGAACTCGTCGCCGCCCACCCGGGCGATGGTGTCCGAGGGGCGCAGGGCCTCGGCGAGCGAGCCGGAGATCTGGATCAACAGCTCGTCGCCCACCAGGTGGCCGAGGCTGTCGTTGACGATCTTGAAGCGGTCGAGGTCGAGGAAGAGGACGGCGGTGAGCAACTCCGGCTCGCGGCGTGAGCGCTCCATCGAGTGGCGCAGGCGGTCCATGAACAGGGCGCGGTTGGGCAGGCCCGTGAGCTCGTCGTGCAGGGCGTCGTGGAGGAGCTTCGCCTCGGCCTTCTTGTGGTCGGTGATGTCGTGGGCGTTGAGCACGATGCCCGCCACCGCGGGCTGGCCGAGGAGGTTCGAGGCCGTGGATTCGAGGGACCGCCAGCCGCCGTCGCCGTGCAGGAGCCGGTACTCGATGGTGACGATCTCCCCCGGCCCCTCGACGAGGCGGCGCAGGGCGTTCTCCAGCACCATCCGGTCCTCCGGATGGACCAGCTCCGGCAGGCTGCGGCCCAGGTGGCGGTCCGCTTCCATTCCCAGCACCCGGCGGTGCGAGGGGCTCTCGTAGCGCACGATGCCCTCAGCGTCGAGGATGCAGATGAGGTCCGAGGCGTTCTGCACCAGCGAGCGGAAGCGCTCCTCGCTCGACCGCAGGGCCTCCTCCGCCCGGTGGCGGTCGGTGATGTCCTCCAGGGCGCCGTCGTAGCGCAGGATCTCGCCCTGGTCGTCGCGCACGGCGCGCACCGTGAACCGCACCCAGATGACGGTGCCGTCGAACCGGCGCACCCGCGCCTCGAAGCTCTGCGCCGTGCTGGCGCCGACGAGCGTCTGCTGCCAGCGGCGGCGGTCCTCGGGGTTCTGATAGAGGTCGCCGACGTGGGTCTTGAGCAGCGCCTGAAGGTCGGGAAACCCGAGGATCTTCACCAGCGTGCTGTTGGCGTCGAGCATGACGCCCGCCGGGGTGGTGCGGTAGAGGCCGACGGGCACGCCTTCGAACAGACCGTGGTACCGCTCCTCCGATTCGCGGAGCGCGCGCTCCGCCAGTTTGCGCTCGGCGACGTCGGAGACGACGGCGAAGGAGCCCATGAACCGCCCCTCGGCGTCGAACAGCCCGCGCGGCATCAGGAGAGTGGTGATGCGACCGCCGTCGCGGGTGATCGCCTCGATCTCGTACTGGGAGTTGTCGCCCTGGCGGCGGCGGTCGAATTCCGTCTCCAGACGCTCACGGTTGGCGTCGTCGAGGAACTCGGCACAGCGCCGCCCCAGCACCTCGTCGATCGGGTAGCCCAGCATCGCGGCGAAGCGCTCGTTGACGTAGACCAGCCGTCCCTCGGCGTCGCAGAGCCCGAGGCCGTCCGGCAGGCTGTCGACGATCAGGCGGAAAATATCGTCGTTTTGCATCCAACTCCGCGCCGGGGCGGCTTCGTCCTCCACCGAGAGTACGGCATCCAGACATGGCTCGAAAAGACGGACTCGTTCGGAACCCGCGGATTATATCGCTTCTGGAGGGAGGAAATCTCTGTGAGGTTACTCGCAAGCAGACTGTGGAGTACTTCACAGCAGATATGTCCAAGCTTCGATAAGTTATCCAGGCACCAACCGGCCGTGAAAACGGCAGGCCGCGCCCCGGGGGCCTCCTCCCAGGATGCGGCTTGGGTCCCTGGTCCGGCCGCGCCTGTCCCCCTCCCTGCGCGGCCGGACCGGACCGACCCCGTGGTCTCCTTCCTCCTGCCTTCACTCTCAATCATCCCCGCCGGTGATACCCTTGCTACGAAGTTGCTTGTCTCCCTGGGAGGCAGACCCGTGACCGACTCTCCGGCAGCTCTCTATCTGGAGGACGTAGTCGACCAGTTCCACAAACTCAAGAGTCTGGGGGACAAGGCCCTGGCCCAGGTGCGCGACGAGGATCTCTTCGTCACCCTGGACCCTGAGTCCAACAGCCTGGCGATCCTCATTCAGCACATGGCCGGCAACCTGCTCTCCCGCTGGACCGACTTCCTGAGCTCGGACGGCGAGAAGCCGAACCGCGACCGCGACTCCGAGTTCGTGCTGGTCAGCACCACCCGGGAGGATCTCCTGGCCCGCTGGGAGGAGGGGTGGCGTTGCCTCTTCCAGGCCGTGGCCGCCCTCTCGGAGGAGGACCTGGCGATGACCGTGCTCATTCGCGCCGAGCCGCACAGCGTCATCAAGGCCATCAACCGCCAGCTCACCCACTACGGCTATCACGTCGGCCAGATCGTCTTCCTGGCCAAGCATTTCGCCTCGGATCACTGGCGGACTCTCTCCGTGCCGCGAGGTGGCAGCGACGCCTTCAACGCGATGAAGCTTGGCCGGCCGCCGTCGAAATGAGCCGGGAGGCCTCCGACATCGGGCGGCCCATGGTCCGCCTGTTCGCCTACCTCGCGCCCTACCGCGGCAAGCTGGCGCTCGCGACCGGCGCCAGCGTCGCCAACAAGATCCTCGACCTCATGCCGCCGCTGCTGGTGGGCTGGGTGATCGACTCGCTGCGCGGCAAGCCGCCGGGCTGGATCGCCTCGCTCGCTGGCACCCGCGATCCGTGGAAGATGGCGATGGTGCTCTCCGGCCTCGCGGTCGTCATCTTCTTCTTCGAGAGCTTCTTCCAGTGGTGCTACCAGGCCGGCTTCATGACCCTCGCCCAGCGGGTGCAGCACGACCTGCGGATGGACGTCTACAACCGCATCCAGTCGCGGGAGATCGCCTTCTTCGAGGAGCACCGGCTGGGCGAGATCCTGGCCATGCTGAACGACGACGTCAACCAGCTCGAGCGCTTCCTCAACACCGGCTTCAACGAGCTGGTGCAGCTCGTGGTGCTCTTCGGCTTCGCCTTCGCCGTGATGTTCCCGCTCTCCTGGCAGCTCTCGCTGGTGGCGGTGGCCCCGATCCCGGTCATCCTCTGGGGGAGCCTCGTCTACCAGCGGCGGGTCGAGCCGCGCTACCGCAAAGTGCGCGAGGGGGTGGGCGGCCTCGCCAGCCGGCTGGAGAACAACATCTCCGGCATCCACGTCATCAAGAGCTTCACCGCCGAGGAGTTCGAGACCGAGCGCGTGCGCCAGGTCTCGGCCGAGTATCAGCGCGCCAACTTCGACGCCATCCGCCTCTCGGCCATCTACACGCCGCTGATCCGCATGGCCATCGTGGTGGGCTTCGCCGGCGTGCTGCTCATCGGCAGCTACTGGATCCTCAACGGCAAGGGGAACATCACCGTCGGCGAGCTGGTGCTCTTCGCGATGATGACCGAGCGTCTCCTCTGGCCGTTGACCCGCCTGGGCACCACGGTCGATGACTACGAACGGGCCAAGGCGAGCGCCCGCCGCGCTTTCGGCCTGCTGGACACGCCGCCCGTCATCCAGGACCCGGCGGACCCTGAGCCTCTCGGCCGGGCCCGCGGCCAGGTGGTCTTCGACCGCGTCGAGTTCCGCTACTCCCGCGGCCCGTCGGATCAATCGGTGCTGCCGGGCGTCAGCTTCCGGATCGCGCCAGGGGAGACCCTGGGCCTCGCGGGGGCCACGGGAGCCGGCAAGTCGACGCTCATCAAGCTGCTGCTTCGTTTTTATGACGTGACGGGCGGCGCGGTCCGCATCGACGGCCACGACGTGCGCGCCGTCACCCTGGAGGACCTGCGGCGCAACATCGGCCTGGTGAGTCAGGACGTCTACCTCTTCCACGGCACCATCCGGGAGAACATCGCCTACTCCAGCGGCGCCTCGCCGGAGGAGGTGACGCGGGCGGCGCGGCTCGCCCAGCTCCACGACTTCGTGGTCTCGCTGCCCCAGGGGTACGACACGCTGGTGGGGGAGCGGGGCGTGAAGCTCTCCGGCGGCCAGCGCCAGCGCCTCTCGATCGCCCGCGCCATCGTCAAGGACGCGCCCATCCTCATCCTCGACGAGGCCACCAGCTCGGTGGACACGGAGACCGAGCGCGCCATCCAGCAGAACCTCGGCACGCTGATCGCCGGCCGCACGGCCCTCATCATCGCCCACCGCCTCTCCACCATCCGCCACGCCGACCGCATCCTCGTCCTGCGCGACGGCGAAGTGGCCGAGGAGGGGCACCACGACGGCCTGGTGGCCCGCGGCGGCATCTACGCCGATCTCTGGAACGTGCAGTCGGGAGAGTTGGTGGAGGCAGAGACGGTCTGAGCTGTAACCGTTTTCAGGTGTCCCGGTTCTTGGCAGTTGTCGCACTCCTAGAACAGCAATCCAAGTTCTTTTGAAGTCATCTGCTATCAAAGGCGCTGAAGCTGTTCCGGGCCCCGCCGTCGGTCCATCTCCTAGGGATGGATCGGCGGCGGGGTTCCTCTGTCTCGCCCCGATCTCGTCCCATCTCGCCAACGTCCCGCCACATCCTCTAGACTCCCGGTTGATTCCCGCGTGCTCCGGTTCTCACAGCCGGTCGCGAAGTGACGTAAAATCGTACGATCCGCCAGAACCCTTGAGCCCTTCCTGGAGATGCCCGCCGCCGCCCACTCCATCGCCGTCGTCGCCGAGAAGCCCGCCGTCGCCCGCGACATCGCCCGCGTGCTCGGCGCGAGCCAGCGGGGAGACGGTTTTCTCCAGGGCAACGGCTATGTCGTGACCTGGGCCATCGGCCATCTGGTCACCCTTCCCCAGCCGCACGAGGTCAATCCCGACTGGCGGAAGTGGCGGCGGGACCACTTGCCGATGCTCCCGCGCGACTGGCCCCTCGTCGTTTCCGAGGACACCAAAGAGCAGTTCGAAGCCGTCCGCCGGGTGATCACCGCCCCCGGCGTCGAGCGCATCGTCTGCGCCACGGACGCCGGGCGCGAGGGCGAGCTGATCTTCCGCTACATCTACGAGGCGGCCGGCTGCACCAAGCCCGTGCAGCGGCTGTGGATCTCCTCCCTCACCTCCGACGCCATCCGCCAGGGCTTCGGCAAGCTGCGCGACGGCCGCGAGTTCGATCCGCTGGCCGACGCCGCCCGGGGGCGCAGCCGGGCGGACTGGCTGGTGGGCATGAACCTCTCCCGCGCCTACACCCTGGACTTCAACGAGGACCTCTCCGTCGGCCGCGTCCAGACCCCGACCCTCGCCATGCTGGTCGAGCGCGAGCTCGCCATCCGCGCCTTCGTCCCCGAGGACTATCTGGAGGTGCTGGCCACCTTCTCGCCGGAAGCTTCCCGAGGGATGGATGAGGAATCCCGTCCTGGCTACAAGGGCACCTGGTTCCGGGGGTTCTTCCCGAACCCCGAGGCCAAGCGGATCAAGACGGCGCCGGACGGAAAGCCGGGATCGGACCTCGAAGAGGCGATGCGGATCGTGGCCCGCGCCCGCACGGGCCAGGCGGAAATTGAGTCGATTCGCGCCGAGACCAAGCGCATGCCGCCGCCGCTCCTCTACGACCTTACGGAGCTGCAGCGTCACGCCAACCGCCTTTACGGTTTCAGCGCCAAGAAGACCCTGGGGCTCGCGCAGGTCCTCTACGAGCAGAAGAAGCTCATCAGCTACCCGCGCACGGACAGCCGCCACCTCTCGACCGACGTCGCCGCAACCTTGAGCGACGTCGTCCGCGCCATCGAGGGGCCGTACCTCAACAAGATGGCCCCCGGCACCGGCGAGCGTCCGTTGAGCAAGCGCTTCGTGGACGACTCCAAGGTCACGGACCACCACGCCATCATCCCGACGCCGACCTCGCCGGCGGGCGCCGACCTCCTCGACGACGAGCGCAAGATCTACGACCTCATCTGCCGGCGTCTCCTCTCCGCCTGGCACGACGACCACATCTGGTCGGTCACCACCGTCATCACCGCCATCAGCAATCCCCCGCCCTCCGGGATAGGCGAGCCGTTCGTGGACCGCTACCACAGCACCGGCACGCTGGTGGATCAGGTGGGCTGGAAGGTGCTCGACATCGAGAGGAAGAAGAAGGGGAAGGATCCGAAGGACGAGAAGGATCCGAAGAAGGACGACGGCAACGCCGATCCCGCGCCCGTCGAGGAGAACCAGGATCTGCCCTCCGGGCTGACACAGGGGCAGAAGCAGGATCTGCTGGACGTCCGCGCCGTGGCCAAGCAGACCCGGCCGCCCAAGCGCTTTACCGAGGCGACGCTCCTCACGGCCATGGAGACGGCCGGTAAGACCCTGGACGACAAGGAGCTCTCCGAGGCCATGAAAGAGTCGGGTCTCGGCACGCCGGCGACGAGGGCGGAGATCATCGAGACCCTCCTGCGCCGCGAGTACATCGTGCGCGAGGGCAAGACCCTGGAGGCGACGGACAAGGGCATCCGCCTCATCGAAGTCGTCCACCCGCACGTCAAGAGCCCCGCCATGACCGGCCAGTGGGAGGCCCAGCTCCAGCGGATTCAACGCGGGCAGGGGGATCTGGCGGTGTTCATGAAGGGGATCGAGGAGTATGTGCGGGCGGTGGTGGGGAATGGGGGTGGGGGGATAACCCAAGTACTAAGACCCACACCTGCAACCCCCCAGCCGGCCCCCTCATCACCCCAGCCCTCTTCTCCCATCGCCCTCCCCTCGACCGGGAGAAGAGGGAGCGAAGCAAGACCGCCGATTCGAACGGATTCCCCGGCTCCGGGCTTCGACCGAGCCGCCGGGTCCCTCACTCCCCCAACCCCCTCTCTCCCAGCCTCCCCCCCGCCGGCCGGGAGAGAGGGGGCTCAAACCGGGCAGCTCTTTGCTTTTAGGCAAACCACTCCCTCTTCTCCCGTCGGGCAGGGGGGGAGGCTGGGAGAAGAGGGCCGGGGTGATGAGGGTCTTCTGCAGGCGTCGAAGCCAGCGCCCCGCGCCGGGGCCGAGGGCCGCGACCTCCCCACCCTTCTCCACACCGCCTTCCACCTCACCGCCTTCCGCCCCTACCAGGAGGCGGTCTGCAAGGCGGTGACCGCCGGCAAGGACGTCCTCCTCGTGATGCCCACCGGCGCCGGCAAGTCGCTGTGCTATCAGCTCCCCGGCCTCGCGCGCGGGGGCACGACACTGGTCGTCTCGCCGCTCATCGCCCTCATGGAGGATCAGGTCGGCAAGCTTCGCGAGCTGGGGCTGCGGGCCGAGCGCATCCATTCGGGGCGGGAACGGTCGGCGTCGCGGCAGGCGTGCGTGGACTACCTGGCGGGCCGGCTCGACTACCTCTTCATCGCCCCCGAGCGCCTCTCCGTGCCCGGCTTTCCGGAGATGCTGGCCAAGCGCACGCCGGCCCTCATCGCGGTCGATGAGGCGCACTGCATCTCCCAGTGGGGTCACGACTTCCGGCCCGACTACCGGCTGCTGGGCGGCCGCCTGCCGCTGCTCCGGCCGGCGCCCGTGATTGCTCTGACGGCCACCGCCACTCCCCTCGTGCAGGACGACATCGCCGCCCAACTCGGCCTCGCCCGCGAGGAGCGCTTCATCCACGGCTTCCGGCGCACCAACATCGCCGTCGAGGTGGTTGAGATGCTCCCCTCGGACCGCGTCGAAACCGTCCAACGCCTGCTGGCCGATCCGGAGCGCCGGCCGGCCATCGTCTACGCGCCCACCCGCAAGGAGGCGGACCTCCTCGGTACCCTGCTGCATGGCGAGTACCCCGCCGCCACCTATCACGCGGGCCTCACCGCCCACGAGCGCGACCGCGTGCAGACGGCCTTCCTCGCCGGCCGGCTGGAAGTGATCGTCGCCACCATCGCCTTCGGCATGGGCGTCGACAAGGCGAACATCCGCACCGTCATCCACACCGGTATGCCGGGAAGCGTCGAAGGGTATTACCAGGAAATCGGCCGCGTCGGCCGCGACGGATTGCCGTCGCGCGCCATCCTCCTGTATTCGTACAATGACCGCCGCAACCACGAATGGTTTCACAACCGGGATTATCCGGAAGTCGCCGAGCTCGATCGCATCTTCCGCACCCTCGTCGCGCAGTCCCAGGTGGACGGCCAGATCCGTAAAAGATTGGGGATGGACGAGGAGCTTTTCGAGCGTGCCCTCGAAAAATTGTGGATTCACGGCGGCGCCCTGGTGGATGCGGACGGTAACGTCGCCTTGGGAGCCACCGCGGCCAGCGCCTGGCAGCGGGCCTACATCGCGCAGCGCGACCATAAGCTCGAGCAGCTCGAGAAAATGGTGCGCTACGCCGAGTCCAACGGCTGCCGCATGCTCCACCTCGTGCGCCACTTCGGCGACCAGGAAGATTCAGGCGAACCATGTGGCCTGTGCGACATCTGCGCGCCGGATGAATGCGTGGTGCGCCGCTTCCGCGAGCCCAATCCGCTGGAGGAGGAGCTGCTGACGAAAGTTCTCAAGACCCTGCGCCGGCGCGACGGCCAGACCACCGGCCAGCTTTATAAAGAGACCTGCCCGGACGATCTTTCCGACCGCAAATCTTTCGAGCACCTGCTCGGCGGCATGGTCCGCGCCGGTCTTCTCCTGCTCCAGGAGGACTCCTTCGACAAGGAAGGAAAAACCATCCGTTTCCAGCGCGCCATTCTCACACCCGAGGGCTACACCGGCGATCCGTCGGCCCTCAGCCGGCTGGAGATGGCGCAGGAGCTGCCCAAGACGCGAAAGAAAAGGCAGCGCGCGGACAAGGGAGAGCCCAAGGCGGTGCGCGAGCGGCTGGCCCGAGGCGGCCAGGTCGGCCCGGCCATGGCGCCGGATCTGGTCTCGCCACAGCTCGTCGAAGCCCTCAAGACCTGGCGCCGCGCCGAAGCCAGCCGCCGCCGCGTCCCCGCCTTCCGTATTCTTACCGATCGAGCCGTCCACGCGATCGCCCTCAACCTGCCGCGAAGCGAGTCCGACCTCCTCAACGTCCCCGGAATCGGTCCGACGATCGTGACGAAATACGGACGGGAGATTCTGGGGATCGTGGGGGCGGGGTAGAAGCAGAGCCGCTCCAACCGAACCCCCCTGGGAGCGCCGGCGTCCCGCCGGCAACTAACTCCGCTTTTACTTTTATCCGCCTTCCCGCCGCGTCCATTCGCCACCAGGCGACCTCACCCAGAGGTCACCGTGCGCGTCGAGCTATTCCCCCGTAGGTTGATCCGTCTTCGGTTCCGAGCCGAAGCGAAGCACGTGCTGATCGGGATCTTCGATCTGCATCTCATACGCCCACGGATAGTTCGTCGGCGGATGCCGGACTTTCGCTCCCTTGTTCGTATATTCCTCGAAGAGAGCCCCGGCGTCCTCGACGCCGATCCAGACCCACGTGCCGGGATTTCCCTGGTCTCCTTCGCACAACATGATGGAGCAGCGGTCCCGAGAGATTCCCGCCATGATGCCGGGGCTCTGCCAATCCACCTTGAACCCGAGCACGTTCACATAATAGTCAAGGCTAGCCGGCAGGCTTTGAACGCGAAGAATCGGGGTGATGCCTTCAAACATCGGCGCTGTCTCCTTGGGTGTCTTGAGGCTCTTCAAAGAACTGAACCATTGACTCCAACTCCGCAAGGATCTCCGAGGGAATCTCAGTTCGATCGAGCACCTGAAGGGCGATCGCCCGGGCAACCGCATGAATAGGAGAGAGGTCTCGATAGGCGACATAGAGATCGCGGGACACGCCGTCGTGAAAACGATGAATGCGGTCGCTCAGCTCGAAGGGGTCGATTTCCCCGCTTCGCCACCGAGAAAAGTCCATCTCGAGCTTCGCCAGTTCATGGCCGAGCTCGCGCCTGTAAGCCACTCCGGCGAGCTCGCGCAATTTGCGCTTGTTTGCCTTGGCATTGAGCATGGATTCACCTCTTGAAGCCAAGAATTACCACACCCACCCCGACCAGCAGAATCCCCAGCCACTCCCGCAGGCTCGGGCGCTCACCCAGGAAGAGCGTGGCGAAGAGGGCGACGAGCACCAGGCTCAGCTTGTCGACCGGCGCGACCTTCGACGCCTCCCCGATCTTCAGCGCCCGGAAGTAACAGACCCAGGAGGCGCCCGTCGCCAGTCCGGAGAGGACTAGGAAGGACCACGTCTTCGTCTGGAGATCGAAGGGATTGCTCCACTTGCCGGTGAAGAAGACGAACCCCGTGAGGGCGATCAGGATGACGAACGTCCGGATGAGCGTCGCGAGATCGGAGTCGACGCCCTCCAGACCGATCTTGGCGAAGATCGCCGTGAGGGCGGCGAAGACCGCCGAGAACAGGGCCCAGTGAAACCAGCCGGAGCTCGAAGCAGCCATCGGAGACTCTCCTTTCGCGTCGGCCGCCAATCCTCAGAAGGCAGTCCCCATTCTATGGCGGGAGACGCGTCTCCCGCCGGCCGCTTCTCAGGGGGCGCCGCTCTCCGGATGGTTTCCTGGCAGACCGGGGTGGAGAGGCGTAAAAGAGGGTGGGTCACTGGCGGGAAAGCTCTCCTCGGAAGCCTCGTCCACCCCATCATCCTCCTCGTCGTCATCGTCGTAAGGCGGCTGAGGCGGGGGAGTCGGCAATGGGGCGGTAGGCTCAGGCTCGGGCATAAGGTTCCTCCTGGCCGTCACCCCTCTGCAAGAGCCCGGCCAAGGCTCCGCGAGCTCATCAGGCTCATCAGGTGCTCATCAGGTGCCAGCCGATTCGCGGCGCAAGGTCGCGAGAACCGGGAAAGTGGCCAGGAACCGGATCGATTTGGAAGAGTGAAGGTGGTTCTTGGGAGGTCGAGTTGCGGTCTAAGTGCCGATTTCTCAAGCTTCAGTGACACCTCGGGCCAGAACCCTCAGCGAGGGCGAGAAAAAGGAGCTGGAGCCGCGCCTACGCCGCGACGAAGGGCAGAGCAGGCGGAAAACTGCCCGCTGGGAAACGGGCTGTCGGGTCTCCCGCTCGTAGTCTGTCGGCGGCGCTTCGATAGGCCGCGACAAACTCGCGATAGGCGTCATAAAGCTCACGTCGAACATGACGGCTGGCGGCATGAATGAGGGGAGCTGGAGATTTCTTCGACCGCTGAGGCTGGTCGTGTGGATGCTGGCTGAGAATGGCTTGAACGCCGAGAGGCTGTTTCCCAGTTTTGACGCGCTGTGCTGCGAACTCGCTTTCGATCTCGGCGACCAGCGCGGCGGCACGTCGGCGCCAAGCGGTTTCGGAGAGGCCTTTCCAGCAAGGAAGAGGAGAGAGGGTCAAAGTCTCAGCAGTCGCGAAGTGCAGTCTGTCAAAGGTCTGGTGCCTCCTGCGGGCTGCGTACTCTTGCGTGCGATCAAACCAATATCCCACGACCGCTCGGCCTTCGGCGAAGGCTCTGGCGGCATGGACTCCTGGCCAATCACCAGGCCGCTCCACCAGCCCTTCTTTCGGGCCATGGCTCAGGATATATCTCAATCTCCCGACCTGTGCGGCCTCCTCTGCGCTCACCAGGATCGCCTGATAGCGCCGGGACCAGATCTTCTCGCGCCAATCCGCAAGCCGGCCGACTTCTCGCGCCAGGTTGGAGTTGACGTAGCCCATGAACTTGGCGAGCTGGCGCGCGGAGTCCACGTCGAGTAAAAGGTGATAGTGGTTTCCAAGGAAGCAGTAGCCACAGCAACGGACTTGGAAGGTTCTCTGGGCACGGGCGAGGATTCCGACGACGATCTCATCGAGCTGCTCGCTGGGTAGGAGCAGCAGTCTTCCGTGGATCGTTCGGCAGGTGACCTCGACCAGCGCGCCGCCCTCAGGGACGAAGCGAAGTGTTCGGCTCATACCCTCTAAGAATCGTAAAAAACGCCTCTCATCTTACAAGGATCTGTAAGTCACCTACCTGCAATGGGTTACGAGGCCTCCAAAACGGGCTGCGACCCACTAGCGTGCGCGGGCCGGCCCGCCGCGAAACGGCTGGCACCTCGGCGCGGCGGGAAGGAAGGCAAAAGCTAAGTTAGCTGGCCGGCGGGACGCCAGCGCTCCCAGGAGGGGCCGCTCAAGGAGGTTCTCGCCGCTCCGCCTTCTAGCCGCAGGAGGGCCGGCCGGCCGGCCGGCCGAGAACAGGTGCCAGGCGTTCCACCTCGGCCGCGAAACGGCTGGCACCTAACGCCTCAGCCGCGAAACGGCTGGCACCTAACGCCTGGGCACCGAGGACCGCATGCCGCGGCCCTAGGCGAGCGTCAGTTATAGGTGACACATTGTGTTGGGAGGGGCACTGCCGCAGTGGCAGTTCCTTACACAAATACCGCAGGCGCCAGGCCCAAGACTACAGGCAAAGTCGCAAGTCTCAGCGCAATCCGCAGTACAGTTGCACCACGCATCGGCTGCAGAACACGTGGTGACTGTGCCGTCGCAATTGAGGGAGGTCGCCGGTACACTCGTGCAAGAGCTCACCGGCGTGCAGCTCAAGGTAGTAACCTGGCAAGTCGTAGTGCACGACGTGGCAAACAGCGGCGTGGTCAGGCCGAGGAAGATGGCTGCCGTGGTGATCGGCAGCAGCGCGGCAAGAATCAAGAGCCTTCTCATTTAGAGCCTCCTTTTGTCCAAAGTCTCCCTTTTCGGGCACCGTTGTGTGCCATCAGGTCACGAGCCAGCACCATCCACGAGCACAGGCGGAGATGGCTGGGGAGTGCCCCTAAAAGCTAGGGTGCCCAAGGTTCCTCAGGCGGGACAAATTCTTATGAAAAGCTGCGCAAAAGGAGTCCCCGGCTGCGAAACGGCTGGCACCCTCACGCCTGCGGTCCCCCTTGTTGCCGTTCCGCGCCACTCGGCAGGACGGCGGCGAAGAGCCAATCGTATAAGCTGGTGTGATTGAGCAGCGCGACGACGCGCCCCCTCAGGGATCGTCCATCGGCTCGCCGGCGCTTGTCATCCTCCTGCCGCACAGAAACGAGAGAACCAATACGGATCGGGGAGATCGTCGCCATGGAATCCAAGCTTGAAAAGGAAGTGCGTTTTCTGAAGATTTACGCTGTAGTGGCCACGCTCTTCGGCGCTGTGCTTTTCCTTTCAGCCTTTACCGCTCACGGCAAGAAGCAAAAGTTTGAGGAGATCGATGTCGAGCGTATCAACATCGTGGAAAAAGACGGCAGGCTTCGCATGGTGATCTCCAATGAGGAACGCCAGCACCCCGGCATCGTCAACGGCAAGATCATCAAGCGGGACGGTCCCCGCCCACCGGGAATGATCTTTTTCAATCAAGTGGGCGATGAAATGGGGGGATTTGTCTTTGGAGAGAACGGCGGCAAAGGTCATTTCGGCTCGCTGACCTTCGACAAGGTCCGAAACGACCAGACTCTTGGCTTCCGCTACCTGGAGGGCGACAGTGGAGCGTACCAGGCGGGTCTTGAAGTCTGGCAGCAGCCCGATCTGCCGTCGGACATTGTCGCATCTCACTGGGAAGCCGCCAGGAAAATACCTGACGAGGCGACGCGGAAGGCCGCGATACAAGCGCTGATCGACAAGGATGAAGCGACCCAACAGCGCCTCTTTCTCGGCAAGTGGCGCGATAACTCCGCCGTGCTGGTACTGTCCGATATCAAGGGGAAACCGCGCATCAGAATGCAGGTGGCGCCGGACGGGACGCCAAAGCTCGAATTCCTGGACGACGCGGGTAAAGTCGTTTACAGCTTGCCCAATCCTTCGGGCGCGCCGCCCTCGTCAGGCGCCAGCCTTCACGGCTACGGCCTCTAGTCGAGTCTAGTCGAGCTTGGATGGTCAAAGTCAGGCGCCTGCGACAATCGTCAATCGACATGCCGACCTTGAATTTTCTGCGCGAGTTACTCCGCGCTCGCTTCACCGGAAGTGGGCTTTGGAAGGCAAATGTCGCAGCCCGCTACGCAACCGGCGAGGGCGTCGGGAAGAACGAGGCGCGGGCTCGCATCTGGTACGCCAGGGCTGCCAAGGCAGGTGACGTATCGGCGCTGTTCAACTTGGGGATCATGCTTCTCGAGGGAGAGGGCGATCCAGTTGAAGAGTCTCGCGGCAGGGCCTTGGTTCTCGAAGCCGCGAATCGAGGCGACGGAGCGGCTCAGAAGGTTCTGGCCTACACGTTCACGGACGGACGCTGGGGTTTTCCCATCGATCCTGAAAGAGCCGAGCACTGGCGCCGTCTTGCGGTCGCACAAGGAATGCAGGTCTGAAATGCCGCCGGTCTGCTTCGACTGCGGCGACGAGCTCTTCCCTGATGCCTTGAACGTTTCGGCGCGGGCGAGGGGCCAAAGTCCTACTTGATCGCCGCCACCACCAGCCTGGCGATCGCTTTTGCGCCCTCCTCATTCGGCCGGTCGCCGAAGGCGACTACGAAAGCCACTTTATCGTTGACCTTCACCCAGAGTTGGCGGGCATCCGCTCCGTTGTTGAGGTAAGCCCTTTCGCCGATCCCGGCTACATCGACTTTCTGAACCAGCGGCTGGGTGTTATAAACCTCAATCGGCGTCAAGACGACATATCCGAAGTGAGCTTCTTTGTCCGGGTCTTTCGCTCCCTCATACCAACATCCACTCGTGCCGGGCGAATCGTAGTACTGGAAGCTCTTGGGACCGCTGACCGCCTTCCGGCCCATCACAGCCTCGATGTCTTCCTGAGGGATCGCCTTGCAGAGGTCGACCGCCCTCAAAGTGTTGCCGAGAACGATGGGGGACACGGCGGCTTTCGGTGGGGAGCTGTAGCTTTTTCCTGAGCCGCAGGCGACGACAGCGAGGAGCATGACCGCGACAACGGCGTAGATCGTCCTGTTCATTTTTCTACCCTTCCTTGTAGGGTCGCGAAGTCAAGTCAACGCCAGCGATTCTACTCCCTCCTTATCGCTTCGCGTCCGAGACGCAGTAAAGATCGCGCCGCCGCTCCAGGTCGGCCCTGACGGCGCGCTTGAATTCCTCGCTACCGGGCGGTTCCTTCAAGGACCGGCAGTAGGCCTCGATGTCGACCGTCTCGACGCGGACGCGGATCGTCTTGAACAGCCGCGGCAGGAGCTGGCCGGGGTGCTGGACGTGGTGAAGGCCGCCGCTGTAGGCGAGGAGCATGCGGCCGCTGCCCACGGCTTGCAGGATGTCGGCGATGCCGCCGCGAACGGTCATGGTCCGGCCCTCGAGGTCCAGGCCCGTGTCACGCTTCATCCGGCCTTCCGGGGCGAGCAGGACCATGCTGTGGGGGCCGATGCTGGAAAGGACCTGCTGCCAGGTGTGATCGCGCTCGCGGCTGATCGAAACCACGCTGCCGGCGAGGAATCCGAAGAACCTCCCCACGAGCGGGCGCCGCATGGTCTTCGCGGCCGACGGCATCACGCCGTGCCGCGCCACGCGGCGGAGGAAGCGGTTCGGCGGGACGGCGGCGAAGAGCCATTCGTAAAGGCTGGTGTGATTGAGCAGCGCGACGACGCGGACGCCACTCCAAGGATCGTCCACCGGCTCGCCGACCCAGTGGACTTCGATGCGGAAGAAGGCCAGGCTCAGCGCCTTGGCGCAAACCAGCACGATGTAGCTCAGGCGCTGCCGCCAGCCTGCCGCCGACGGCTCTCCACCCTCTCCGGCGCCCGAGACGTTATTTTGCTGATTGTGCATAAATCTTTTGAGATTCTCGCGTCATCGGTTGATTGTGTCAAGACACGAGCGCGGCTCGGGAGCCGGACGGCTGTCCTGGCTTGCAAAACGATAGAGAATCTTTTAAGCTGCGGTCATTGAACACGCCTCTATCGTCGTGCCCGAAATGCGGCTTCTCACTGCCGAGCCCGAGCGAGAGCTGCCCTCGTTGCGGCATCATCTTCTCGAAATTCATTGCACAGGCGGCTGCTCCGACTCGCTACGCCGCTCCCGTCGTGAGCGCTCCCATGCCAGCGTGTCAGGTGTGCAGAGGACCGGGCCCCGTGGCCTACGCGAGCTTTCATCAAAACATCGGGGCTCTCGTCATCCGGTTCGGAAAACGCATCGAAGGAAACATGTGCAGCTCATGCTTGAGCAATAACTTCTGGTCGTACACTCTCATCACTGTAGCCGTCGGCTGGCTCGGATTCATTTCGATCGTAGTCGCCCCGATCTACGTAATCCTGAACGTGTTCGCCTACATTCGAGCGAGCTCTCAAATTCGGCGCGTGCTGCGGCCTCTCTCCTAAGTGCCCCCAGCAGGGGCCGGCCGACGCCGCCGGCGCGGGCCGGTCCATTCCCTCCCAGGAACGAACCGGGCCTTTGAAGCCACCGGTGCCCTCACCGCCGGTCAAAAGTGGACCGCCACGCCTGCCATATATTGCATGCCCGAAAGATCGAGGCCGCCATGGGCCTTGAAAGCTCCGCCGAGATCGGCGTCGGCCACGGTGTAGCGCCCCTCGACCATCAGTGAGACGCCGGAGGCCACGGGCACCTGCAGCCCGGCGAGGGCGTAGTAGCCGAAGGTGAGGAAGTTGGATTCCTTGCTGTCGGTGTACTCGGTCGTGCAGTTGCCGTCCTCATCGCAATCGTCGGTTACGTGCGAGCTGCGATAGGTATGCACCTGCCCCGCGTAGAGGCCGCCGCCGGCGCCCAGGTATGGGACGAATCCGTGCTGGGTGCCGGCTGGATAGAACACGTATCCGGCCGTCAACGCGAAGGTCGCGAGCTCCAGGTGATGCTCGAGGGGATCGCCGTGGTGATTGAGCACGTCGCGCGACGGCTCGCTGATCGTATGGATGTCCAAGCTGCCGGAGAGCATGAGGGCATTGTGGAGGTCGAAATGCTTGATGAGATCGCCGCCGAATAGGAAGCCGTCGAGATCACCGCGGCCGGCGTTGAAGTGCTGGAAGTTGTCGTTCCAGAAGTCGCTTTTGCCGTTGAGCGTCGATGCGCCCAGCCAGACGCGGCCCTCGGTGAAACGGCTGGGGCTTTGATAGACCCTCGGAAGGTTCGCGGAGGTCTCCGGGGTCTGAGAGTCTTGCGCGAAGGCCATCGTTGCGATTCCGAGAATCGCGAGGGCCAGCATGAGGCTTCGTATTGACAGGTTCATCGTAGTCTCCTTTTCGATCGGCTCCGGTCAGGCGGGGCCGTATCCCTGAAATACAGACTAGCGGGGTGCTCCAGCGTCCGGCAGAGCATGAACATGCGCGCCCTGTCCCGGCCGGAGTGACGGAGAAGGGGTAGACTCAACTGCATGTTGCGCCGAAGGATCGCTGGGATGCGGATCTGGATTCCGGCTCTGCTGGCGGCGGCGCTCGCCCTGAGCGCCGCGGCGTGGGCGGAGCGTCTGCCGGTCCGGGTCTATACCGTCGACGACGGCTTGGCGGGCGACGAGATCAACACGATCCTTCAGGATTCCCGCGGCTACCTGTGGATCGGCACCGATACCGGCCTCAGCCGCTTCGACGGCACCCGGTTCGTCGAATACGATTCGCGGCAGGGCCTGCCGAGCCCGCACGTCACCGCTTTGCTGGAAACCACGAGCGGTGATCTGCTGGTGGGCACGACCGGCGGACTGGCGCGTCTCGATCTCGCGCCGGCCTCGGCGAGCCAGATCTTCAAGCCCTTGCCGGACCCTTCAACCCCCTCCAATCCTTCGGCGGCGGCCCGGCGCCTGGGCCGGGTCTCGGACCTGCTCGCTGACGGCAACTCCACCTGGCTGGTGGACTCCACGGCGAGCGGCGGCCTTTTCCGTCTCCACCCGTCCGGCGACCGCATCGGGCTCGAAGAGGTGAAGCGAGAGCCTGGGATGTCGTTGGCGGGAGGCACGGCGCTGGCTCTCGACGGCGCGGGCGGCATCTGGGTGGGGACTTCGGCCGGCCTCCTGCACCGGCTCGCCGATGGCCGCTGGATCGAGGTGCCGGTACTTCCTCCTTCCCAGGTGAAGGGCATCGCGGCTCTGCTGCTCGATACCCAGCACCGTCTGTGGATCGCAACGGCCGAGGCGCTGTACGTGCTCGAGCCCGGCGCTTCCGGCCCCGGGGGCTCGCGTTTCGACCCTGCCTCGGGGTTCGCCGGCATGCGGCGCTCCGGTAGTCTGTTGCAGACCCGCGACGGCAAGATCTGGATGACGACCAGCGCGGGCCTCAGCGTGTTCGACGGCCGGGAGTTGCGCACCTACACCCGCCGCAACGGGCTGCTGCCGGACGATCTCACCGGGCTGGCCGAGGATCGCGACGGCAACCTGTGGGTGGGCACCCGCTCTCACGGCCTGATGCGTCTCGCGCACAACGGCTTTGTCACCTATGGCGCCGCGGAGGAACCGGCGGGACCGGGCGTCGGACAGATCTTCGAGGATGGCCGGTCCACTCTCTACGTCTGGGGCGGCGACCGGCTGCATTCGAAACTATTCGCCTTCGACGGCGAGCAGTTGCACGACGTGACGCCGGAAGCGATCGAGCGTGCCGGCCCCCCGGGGCGGGGCCGGCACCAGATCGTGATGCCGGACGCGAGCGGCGAGATCTGGCTGGGCACCGCGGCCGGGCTCTGGCGCATACCCAAGGCCGGCAATCCCGCCGCCCTGAAACATGGACCCGCAACGTTCTGGAAGGCGACGGAAGAGATGGGGGAGATCTCCCGCCTGTTCGAAGACTCGCAGGGCCGGCTCTGGGTGGCTTCGCTGGGGACTCAGAATCTCTCCCTTTGGGATCGAGGCACGAAACGATTCACTCCCGTCGCCAGGATCGAGCGCCTGGGACGCGGCGCGCCTTCGGCGTTCGCCGAGGACCCCTCCGGCAATCTCTGGATCGGCTTTTCCTCCGGCGGCGTCGCGCGATTGCATGGCGACGTAGCGGATCTTTTTCTAGCCGGCGGCGATGTGCCGCTGGGATCAATCAACGATCTGTTCGTCGACAGCCGCCGGCGCCTCTGGGTCGCCTCCGCCAACGGCGGCGTGATCCGGATGGAAAATCTCAACGCTCCTCAGCCGCGGCCGGTCGCCTACACCGTTTCGCAAGGTTTGTCGAGCGATCGCGTGCTGTGCGTGACGGAGGACCGCCGGGGGATCATCTATCTCGGCCATGGCCGGGGAATCGATCAGCTCGATCCCCAGACCGGCCGCATCCGCACCTTGACCGCGGCCGACGGGCTCCCCTCGCGAGTCGTCAATGTGGCGTTTCGCGCCCACGACGGCAGCCTCTGGTTCGGCACACCCTCGGGGCCGTCGCGCTATCTGCCGGAAACTCCGCGCGTCGAGGCGCCGCCGCCCATCTTCTTGAGCGCCCTGCGCGTCGGCGGCGTGCCCACCCCCCTGCCGCCGCTCGGCCTGCACGACTTCGCGGGCCTCACGCTGCCGCCCGAGCGCAACCAGTTGGAGGTGCGATTCATCGGCATCAGCTTCGCGAACGGCGCCGGGCTGCGGTACCAATATAAACAGGACGGCCCGGCCTTCAACTGGAGCGAGCCGCGGACGGAGCGCTCAGTGCTGCTGGGCAACCTCGCGCCGGGCAAGTATCGCTTTCTGTTCCGCGCGGTGACGCCCGGCAACGTGGCGAGTCCCTCTCCCGCCTCGCTTGCGTTCACTTTGTCGCCGCCTTACTGGCAGCGCTGGTGGTTCGTGCTTCTCGTCGCTTCGGCCGCGGCGGCGGTGGGCTGGTCTCTTCACCGTGTCCAGGTGGCGCGCCTGCTGGAGCTCGAAAGAGTGCGCTCCCGCATCGCCGCCGATCTGCACGACGATCTGAGCTCCAGCCTGTCGCGCATCTCCATTCTTTCCGGAGTCGGCCGGAGCCGGATGACCGACCCGCAAGCGCTGGAGGCCACGATTTTCGATCAGATCGGCGAGACCGCGCGCGAGCTGATCGAGGCCACCGGTGACATCGTCTGGGCGATCGACATGCGCCGCGGCGATCTCGAAAGCCTCCTGGTCCGCACCCGGCGCTTCGCGGGGGACTTGCTGGAGGCGCGCGGCGTCAGCGTCCTGTTCGCCGGACCTCCGCGAGCCGCCGAGATCGTCCTGCGTCCCGAGATGAAGCGGGAGCTGTATCTGCTGCTCAAGGAGGCGCTCCACAATGCCTGCAAGCACGCGCAGGCGAAAAAGGTGTGGATCGAGGTCGCGGCGTCGGGCCGCGAGCTGGTGGCCGAAGTGCGGGACGACGGCGTCGGATTCTCGGGCGACGGGGCCTCTGGAAACGGGCACTCGGGCAACGGCCTGCGCAATCTCAGGGAGCGCGCGGCGAGGCTGGGCGGCACGCTCGCGGTGGACTCGGCGCCGGGTGAGGGAACCCGTGTGCGCCTGAGCCTGCGGCTCTGAAGATGGAACGGGACGCATGATCATGTCTGACGGGCGTGAGCGTCACGGCGGAAACTAGGACTATGAAAATTTTGGAGGAAGGACCATGACCGAGTCAGACCCCATCCGCGTGACGATCGTCGAGGACGACCGGCTCACTCGCGAGGGTCTCCGGATGCTCGTGGTGGGCACGCCGGGCTACCGTTGCAACGCGGCCTTCGGCTCCCTGGAGATGGCGCTGGCCGCGCGCGGCGGCGAGCCGCCGGACGTGGTGCTGCTCGACATCAAGCTCCCGGGAATGCCGGGCTCGGAGGGCGTCGCCTCGCTGCGCGAGAAGTGGCCGCGGGCGGCGGTGCTCATGCTCACCTCCTCCGCCGACGAGGACAAGATTTTCGAATCGTTGTGCAACGGCGCCATCGGCTACCTGCTCAAGTCCACGCCGCCAGCGCGCATTCTCGAAGCGGTACGCGAGGCACGCGACGGCGGCGCGCCCATGTCGCCCGAAATCGCCCGCAAGGTTGTGGAGCTTTTCAGGCGCAATCCGCCGCCGGTGGCGCTGGACGAAGGGCTCACGCCGCAGGAGATTTACCTTTTGCGTTTGCTGGCCGAAGGTTGCAGCTACCAGGCCGCGGGCGATCAGCTTGGCATCAGCATCAACACGGTGCGCAACTACATCCGCAACGTGTACGAGAAGCTCCAGGTCCACACCAAGTCCGCGGCCGTGAGCAAGGCGATGCGGGCGGGGCTGCTGTAGAAAAATTCGCAGTTTACTACTACTCATCTTGCAGAGGTTCAAGCGAAGCCAAGGGGTGGATCTCCCTGGACTCGTCGCCGGTTTTCTGGTAGAAGGGTTGGGACCTTCGGTGACATTCCGAGCTTTTCCGCCCGCAGCTAGGGCAAGGGATCCGACCATGGCTACCCCCCGAATCGGCGCGACCGCCCGCGGCGCTCTCTGCGCACTGCTTCCTCTGCTCTTTTTTGTCACGGCCGGCAGTGCCGCTGCCCAGGACATCGTCTCTCGGGGTCCGGAGATCGCCAAGCCCAGTCCGGGTTCCAGCGGCCCTCCTGTCGAGCTTCACCTGACCAGGGCCGGGAGCTCGACAAGGGATCTGCGCACCCTGCCCCAGACTCCGCCCGAGAAATTCGAGCGGCCGGAGCGGGAAGAGCCGGAGGCCGAACCGGTGGAGCTCCCAGGCGGGCCGCCCGCCGTCATCCCGGCCAACGCTTCGGTGCCGCCCAAGGCCAACGTCGCCGCGCCTCCGACGATCGCCAACTTCGACGGGCTCGACTTCGCCAACTGGGGCGCCGGGCATCCGCCTGACACCAACGGCGACGTCGGTCCGACCTACTTCATCCAGACCGTCAACACCTCGATCGGCATCTATTTGAAGTCGACCGGAGTCCGCGTGGCCGCGTTCACCTTCAATACCTTCATGAGTCAGGGCGCCTTCGGCAATCTTTGCGATACCAATAACTTCGGCGATCCCGTGGTTCTCTACGACACGTTCGAGGATCGCTGGGTCATCACCGATTTCGCGTTCACGGTCGACGGCTCGGGCAACGTCATCAATCCGCCCGGCTCGTTCCAATGCTTCGCGGTCTCCAAGACGGGGGACCCCGTTTCAGGCGGCTGGAACTTCTACTCGATCAACACCGCCGGCGGACTGGGCGACTATCCCAAGTTCGGCGTCTGGCCCGACGGCATCTACATGTCGACCAATATGTTCGGCTACGCCGCCGGAGCGTCGTTCCAGAACCCGCGGGTGTACGCCTTCAACAAGGCCCAGATGTACGCCGGCAGCCCCACGGTTCAGGTGGTGACCTTCAACGCGCCGTCGGCGGAATTCACCCTTCTTCCCGCCAACGCCCGGCTGCAGACCGGCACTCCTCCAACGGGAAGCCCGAACTACTACTCCGTGGTGTGGCAGTTCCTGAACGTGGTGAGCGTGTACAAGTTCCACGTGGACTGGAACAGCATTTCGACCTCCACCTTCACGGGACCGTTCACCTCCCTCACCGCCACCAGTTGGAGCCAGTTCACGCCTGTGGGCGGTGTGGTCCCCTCGCCGGCGAACAACCTCGACAGCCTGTATCCACGGCTGATGATGCAGAACCAATACGCCAACATCGGCGGAGTCGAGTCATTGTGGGACAGCCACACGGTGGGCGCCGCGGGCGCCACCTCCGCCCAGGCTGCGGTGCGTTACTACCAGGTGAAAGTCACGGGCGGCGCCGTCGAGGCGAACGCCAGCCAGGCCTTCACGTGGAGTCCCGATGCGACGATCCACCGTTTCATGCCCAGCGTCGCGGTCGACAGCATCGGGAACATGGCCATCGGCTACAGCGCGTCGAGCGCGACGGTGAACCCGGCGATCCGCTACGCGGGACGGCTCGCGGCCGATCCGGTCAACACCATCACCCAGACCGAAACGTCGCTCATCGCAGGGACCGGGTCGCAACAGGGAACCTGCGGAGCGACGTGTACCCGCTGGGGTGACTACAGCGCCATGTCCCTGGACCCCGACGGGTGCACTTTCTGGTACACAAACATGTACTACGCCGTCAACGGCCTGAACGACCTCACGCGCATCGGGTCGTTCACGTTTCCTTCGTGCACTCCGATTGGAAACGGCACGGTGCAGGGCACGGTCACGGCCACGGTGGGCGGGGCTCCGATCAGCGGCGCGACCGTGGCCTTCGGCGCCAGGACGGCGACGACCAACGGCAGCGGGTTCTATCAGTTCCTGAACATCCCGGCCGGCACCTATCCCAGCATTACGGCCAGTTTTCCGGGCTACAACTCGAGCACCGCCACGAATATCGTGGTGACCTCCGGAGGGACGACGACGCAGGACTTCTCGCTGGGTACTGCGGCGACCAGCGGGTGCCCGACCGATACGACCCAGGCCGATTTCCAGACGGGCGTGCCGACGAACGTCGATCTGACGGTGAGCCCCGGTGACGTCAAACTCGCTCATCCGCTAGTGATCGATCAGCAGAACACCACGCTGGGTAATCAGGGCGCCGGTTTCAGTAACACGGCCTGGCTCGGGCAGACCTTCACACCCGCGGTGACGGGGCCGGTGGTCCGTGTCGACGTGAACTTCTTCAGTCTCAATTGCGCGTCGGTTACCATGCCGAACATAACCGTCTCGATCCGCAACGCTGCGGGGAATCTGCCGACCGGCGCTGATCTTGCCGTGGCGACGATTCCTGGTTTCTGCAACGGTGCCGGCGGGTTCTTCACCGCCACCTTTGCGACGCCTGCGACACTCACCGCAGGGACGCAGTACGCCATCGTATGGCGCGCCGCGGCGGCGATTCCCGGAGGAGCCCCCGCTCCGGGCTATTTCGCCACGGTCAGCACCAACGCAGGGAGTGTGGCTCTGCAGAACCCCTACGCAGGCGGGCGCCGGGCGAGCTCGGCCAACAGTGGCGCCACGTGGGCGGGTGCGGCTGGCAACGCCAACAACGACCACGGGTTCAAGACTTTCGTCGATCAGGGCTTCACGCTCTCCGGCAACCAGGTCTCGTCGCTCAAGGACAGCAACCCGGCGGCCGGCTTCACGACGCTTTGGACGACGCTCTCGTGGACGGCTTCGACTCCGGCCAACACGTCGCTCCAGTTCCAGGTTGCCGCCAGCAACTCGGCTTCGGGTCCGTTCAACTTCGTCGGTCCCGATGGCACGGCGGCGACGTTCTTCACCACCAGCGGCGCCTCCTTGAGCCAGTTCAACGGCAAGCGCTACCTTCAGTACAAGTCATACCTTGCGACGAGCTCGGGTGCGGTCACGCCGACCCTCAGCGACGCCACCGTCTGCTTCAACGTCGTAGCCCTGCCGGATCTGGCGATCACCAAGACGGACGGAGTCGCTACGGCGGTGCCCGGAGGGTCCGTGGTGTACACCATCACGGCCTCGAACGGCGGCGGAGTCACTGCGACCGGCGCCACGGTCGCGGATACCTTCCCGGCGGTCCTCACCTGCACCTGGACCTGCACCGGAGCGGGAGGAGGCACCTGCACGGCCTCGGGCTCGGGCAACATCAACGACACGGTCACCCTGCCGGCGAGCGCCAGCGTCACCTACACCGCGGCCTGCGCCATCGCTCCCTCGGCCACCGGCTCGCTGAGCAACACCGCGACGGTGACCTTCGCTTCGGATCCGAACACCGCCAACAACAGCGCGACGGACACTGACACGCTGACACCCCAGGCCAACCTCGGAATCTCCAAGACGGATGGTGTGACCACGGCGACTCCCGGCGGTTCGGTGACCTACGCGATCACGGCGTCCAATGCCGGGCCGAGCAACGCGGCCGGCGCGACGGTGGCGGACACGTTCCCGGCTTCCCTCACCTGCACCTGGACCTGCACCGGAGCGGGCGGGGGCACCTGCACGGCCTCGGGCTCGGGCAACATCGGAGACACCGTCAACCTGCCGGTCGGCGGTAGCGTGACCTATATGGCGAGCTGCAACATCTCGGCCGCGGCCACCGGCACGCTGAGCAACACGGCGACGGTGTCGGCGCCGGGCGGAGTCACCGATCCGGCCCCGGGCAACAACTCGGCGACCGACAGCGACACGCTGGCGGCGAGCGCCGACCTTGCCATTACCAAGACGGATGGTGTGACCACGGCGACCGCGGGCGGCTCGGTGACCTACACGATCACGGCCAGCAACGCCGGACCGAGCAACGCCTCGGGAGCGACAGTGGCTGATACCTTCCCGGCGTCGCTCACCTGCACCTGGACCTGCACCGGAGCAGGGGGCGGCACCTGCACGGCTTCGGGCTCGGGCAACCTCAACGACGCCGTCAACCTGCCTTCCGGCGGCAGCGTGACTTACACGGCGAGCTGCAACATCTCGGCGGCGGCCACGGGCACGCTGAGCAACACGGCGACGGTGACGGCTCCGGGCGGAGTCACCGATCCGACCCCAGGCAATAACTCGGCGACCGACAGCGACACGCTGACGGCGAGCGCCGACCTCGCCATCACCAAGACCGACGGCGTGACGACGGCCACGCCTGGCGGCGCGGTGACCTACACGATCACCGCCAGCAACGCGGGACCGAGCAACGCGACCGGCGCGACGGTAGCGGATACCTTCCCGGCTTCGCTCACCTGCACCTGGACGTGCGTTGGAGCCGGTGGCGGCACCTGCACGGCTTCGGGCTCGGGCAACATCAACGGCACGGTCAACCTGCCTTCCGGCGGCAGCGTGACCTACACGGCGAGCTGCAACATCTCGGCGGCGGCCACGGGCACGCTGAGCAACACGGCGACCGTGACGGCTCCGGCTGGCGTCACCGATCCGACTCCGGGCAACAACTCGGCGACGGACAGCGACACCCTGGCGGCGAGCGCCAACCTCGGCATCACCAAGACCGACGGCGTGACGACGGCCACGCCTGGCGGCTCGGTGACCTACACGATCACCGCCAGCAACGCGGGTCCGAGCAATGCGACGGGAGCGACGGTGGCGGATACCTTCCCGGCCTCGCTGACCTGCACCTGGACCTGCGTTGGAGCGGGTGGCGGCACCTGCACGGCCTCGGGCTCGGGCAACATCAACGGCTCCGTCAACCTGCCGAGTGGCGGCAGCGTGACGTACACGGCGAGCTGCACGATCTCGGCAGCGGCTACCGGCACACTGAGCAACACGGCGACGGTGACGGCTCCGGCCGGCGTCACCGATCCGACTCCCGGCAACAATTCGGCGACTGACAGCGACACGCTGGCGGCGAGCGCCGACCTTGCCATCACCAAGACCGATGGCGTGACGACGGCGACTGCGGGCGGCTCGGTGACCTACATCATCACCGCCAGCAACGCCGGACCGAGCAACGCGACCGGCGCGACGGTAGCGGACACCTTCCCGGCTTCGCTCACCTGCACCTGGACGTGCGTTGGAGCGGGTGGCGGCACCTGCACGGCTTCGGGCTCGGGCAACATCAACGGTACGGTCAACCTGCCAAGTGGCGGCAGCGTGACCTACACGGCGAGCTGCACGATCTCGGCGGCTGCCACGGGCACGCTGAGCAACACGGCGACGGTGACGGCTCCGGCCGGCGTTACCGATCCGACCCCCGGCAACAACTCGGCGACCGACAGCGACACCCTCGGGGCGAGCGCCGACCTCTCAATCACCAAGACGGACGGCGTGACGACGGCGACCGCGGGCGGCTCGGTGACCTACACCATCACCGCCAGCAACGCGGGACCCAGCAATGCAACGGGCGTGACGGTTGCGGATACCTTCCCGGCTTCCCTCACCTGCACCTGGACGTGCGTAGGAGCGGGTGGCGGCACCTGCACGGCGTCGGGCTCGGGCAACCTCAACGACACCGTCAACCTGCCTTCCAGCGGCGGCGTGACCTACACGGCGAGCTGCAACATCTCGGCGGCGGCCACCGGTTCGCTGACCAATACGGCGACGGTGACGGCTCCGGCCGGCGTCACCGATCCGACTCCAGGCAACAACTCGGCGACCGACGTCGATGCGCTGGGGGCGAGCGCCGACTTGGCCATCACCAAGACCGACGGCGTGACGACGGCGACCGCGGGCGGCTCGGTGACCTACATCATCACCGCCAGCAATGCCGGCCCGAGCAACGCGACGGGTGCAACGGTGGCGGACACCTTCCCGGCGTCGCTGACCTGCACCTGGACGTGTGTTGGAGCGGGCGGTGGCACCTGCACAGCCTCCGGCTCGGGCAACATCAACGGTACCGTCAATCTGCCCTCGGGCGGCAGCGTCACCTACACGGCGAGCTGCACGATCTCGGCGGCAGCCACGGGCACGCTGAGCAACACGGCGACGGTGACGGCTCCGGCGGGCGTCACCGATCCGACTCCGGGTAACAACTCGGCGACGGACAGCGACACCCTGGGAGCCAGCGTCGACCTGTCCATCACCAAGACCGACGGCGTGACGACGGCGACAGCGGGCGGCTCGGTGACCTACGTCATTACCGCCGGCAACAGCGGACCGAGCAATGCCACGGGCGCGACGGTGGCGGATACCTTCCCGGCCTCGCTCACCTGCACCTGGACGTGCGTTGGAGCGGGCGGCGGCACCTGCACGGCTTCGGGCTCGGGCAACCTCAACGACACGGTCAACCTGCCTTCCGGCGGCAGCGTGACCTACACGGCAAGCTGCACGATCTCGGCGGCGGCCACGGGCACGCTCTCCAACACGGCGACGGTGACGGCTCCGGCGGGCGTCACCGACCCGACTCCGGGGAACAACTCGGCGACCGACAGCGACATCCTGGGAGCGAGCGCCGACCTTTCGATCACCAAGACGGACGGCGTGACGACGGCGACGGCGGGCGGCGCGGTGACCTACATCATCACCGCCGGCAACGCCGGTCCGAGCAACGTGACGGGTGCGACGGTTGCGGACACCTACCCGGCCTCGCTCACCTGTGCCTGGACGTGCACCGGAGCGGGAGGCGGCACCTGCACGGCTTCGGGCTCGGGCAACCTCAACGACACCGTCAACCTGCCGGTCGGCGGCAGCGTGACCTACACGGCGAGTTGCACGATCTCGGCGGCGGCCACGGGCACGCTGAGCAACACGGCGACGGTGACGGCTCCGGCCGGCGTCACCGATCCGACCCCAGGCAACAACAGCGCGAACGACGGCGACACGCTGGGAGCCAGCGCGGACCTTTCCATCACGGCGACCGACGGCGCCACCACGGCGACGGCGGGCGGCTCGGTGACCTACACCATCACGGCTAGCAATGCCGGACCGAGCGACGCTCCTGGGGCCACGGTGGCGGATACCTTCCCGGCCTCGCTCACCTGCACCTGGACGTGCGCTGGAGCCGGTGGTGGCACCTGCACGGCTTCGGGCTCGGGCAACATCAACGACACGGTCAACCTGCCGAGCGGCGGCAGCGTGACCTTCACGGCGAGCTGCTCCATCGCGTCGTCGGCATCGGGTACGCTGAGCAACACGGCGACGGTGACGGCTCCGGCCGGCGTCACCGATCCGACGCCGGGCAATAACGGCGCCACGGACAGCGACACGCTCCAGGCCGCTCCGGGGGCCGTGGTGTCGGGCACCAAGACGGCGTCCGGAACCTTTGCCCCAGGCAGCACCGTCACTTACACGATCGTCCTCACCAATAGCGGCACCGCCGCTCAGGCCGACAACCCGGGCAACGAGCTCACGGACGTTCTGCCGCCGCAGCTCACCCTGGTCAGCGCCACGGCTTCGAGCGGCACCGCCACGGCGAACACCGGCACCAACACCGTCACCTGGAACGGCGCGATCCCGGTCGCCGGCACGGTGACGATCACCATTACCGCCACCATCAACATCAACGCCACGGGAACGGTCTCGAACCAGGCGACGATCTCCTACGACTCCGATGGCGACAACATCAACGACGCGACCGCCCAGACCGACGATCCGGCGACCGCGGGCGCGGCCAACCCGACGGCCTTCGTGGTGGCTGTCGCGGTGGCGATGGTCCCGACCCTGTCGGTCTTCGGGCTGCTGCTACTGGCGGTGGTCCTGGCGGGTCTGGCCTTCGCGATCCTGAGGCGCCGTAGCCGCGCTTGAGGTTCGGCATGCCGCATGACAGGAGGAGGCTGAGTCTCCTCCTCCTGTCATAGCTCGAGCCACGCCGCCGAGCCTCTATCCGGACCCGGCGCCAGGAGGGGAACGATCGCGGCACGTTTGCTTGGCAAGTTGCGCCCGAAGCGGAGACGGGCGGCTCCTTCCACGCGCTCGGCGAGCGCCCAGGCCACCAGTCCGAAGGTCATCCGGGCGTTGATCTCTCCCAGCGGATGGAGGATCTCCTCGCCGCTTTCCGTTCGATATCTCCACGCATCGATGCCGAAAGGCCCCGCGTAGCCCTTCCGTTGCAGCGCGGCCGCGACGGACTCGACAGTCGCCAGGAGACGGCCTCGTTCGGGTTCGGAAAGAAGGGGCTGAAGATCGATTCCCTCAAACTGGCCTTTGATATCCACTTTTTGGCCGTGGACTCCCACGATGCGTAGCCCGGACGGCTCGAGGAAGGCCGAGACGCCGAAGTCGGCCGTGCGGTTCATCCAGGGCTCAAAGAGGAGAGGGCCGTGAAACTCGAAGAGGCGCTCCACTCTTCGCCGCGATCGCGGGTCGGCGATCCTGGGTCCGTTCCTTTCGATGTACCGATTGCGGCCCGAAGCGGAGAGCGGGGCCTTCAGCACCCAGGTTTGCGGTGCTTGCGAGAAGGCGAGGAGCCGGTCGAGGGCGGGTAGCGACTCCACCAACTGCGAGCCGGGCAGGGCGCAGCCGAGCTGTTCGGTGAGTTGAAGACAGAAGGCGCGGTGATGGACGGCGGCAGCGATGGCGGAGTCGGACGCCCAAGCCAGAACTTCATCGACAGGGGGGAGCTCATGAATGGGGCCGGATTCCAGGACCGGCCGCGAAACGCCTGGCACCTCGAGAACGCGTTCAGGATCGACGGGTGCCGGCGTCCAGAGGTGGTCGCCGTCCTGGGCGAAGACGCGGAGAAGGGTGGCGAGGCCGGAGGCGGTTTCGAGGACGGTGCGGGGCGGCGTGGTCCGCCGCGGGGCGAGGTCGTCTTCCCAGAGCAGGTTGCCGACGATTCGCCTCACGGCTCGCTCTGCTCGATGCGGCGGATGAACTCGGGATCGAGCCCCGCGGCCTCGCGCCCCTCGCGATCGAAAATCCGGCCGCGGGCGCGGGCGGGACGCAGCGGCCAGGTGAGGTTGGCCTGGAAGGCGTCCCAGGCGGACTCGTCCTTCTCTTTGAAGATCTGCAGCCAGGTCCAGCCGAAGCGGACGTGGTCGATCTCGTCGTGGTGGACGCGCTCGATCACCGTGGCCGTTTTCAAGTCTCCCGCCCGGCGCGCGGCCTCGGCGTACTCCTCGGTGTGGTCGAGATTGGCGTTCTCGAAGGTGAGCGACATGGCGCAGAGGAAGCGCAGCGGCGTCGTGATCGTCTCGACCTTGCCCCAGAAGTAGCCGTGAACGGGTAAGTCGCCGAAGCGGGCTCCGGCGTCCTCCACCCGGGCGATGTACATGCGGGTGTGGCGCTGCTCGTCGTCGAGGATGCGCAGGAGCCCGCGGCGAAACTCCGGTGGCGCGTCCGGGAAGGCGAGGAGTGCCCAGGCGAAAAGCTCGGCGGCCTGGAGCTCATGGTTCGCCAGGGCATGGAGGATGCGCGGACGCTGAGCCGGATCCGCTATGCCCTCGATTGAGGGCACCTCCACCTTCTGAAATCGCAGATGGGGCGGCCGGCCCGGCCCCTCTGCCCGAAACGCCGGCCCCGGCTCGGCGTCCGTCAGCTCGCCGGAAGCCGGCGCGAGCTTGACGTCCAGATCCTCGGTCAACAGGATGGTGCGGGCGAAGTCCCGGATCTCCATGCTCACAACCCCTGCTGAATCCGGTCCGCCACGCGCTCGGCGATCTCCTGGGCGAAGGCAGAGGTGTAGTGGAGGCGGTCGACGTAGAGGGGGTTCGTCTTGCCGGTCTGGAGGTCGCCGAGCCAGAGGAAGTCCCGCCCCAGGGTTCCCGGTTCGGTCGCCCGGAGGCGGTCCATGGCCGCGTAGTGCGGGGAGCTTCCGTACAGTGGCCCGCTCCCCGCGGGAGGCTTTTCTTTCCCGGTCCACCAGAGAAGGTGATGGCGAAGGTCGTACTTCCAGTTCGGCGTCGGCTGCCAGATGAACAGGGGCTTGATGCCCCAGGCCGCCGCGATCCCCTCGGCCATCCGTTTGTTGCGCAGCCAGCGGGCCACGACGTCCTCGCCGCGGGGGATCGACGGCGCGTCGTCCTCGATCCGGACGGCGGTCCAGGGAGAGTGGACCAGCCGCCGCAGATAGCCGGTGTAGAACGGCTCCTCAAAGTGCTCGTTGATGCCGTCGATGAACAGCACAATGTCCGGCGGCGCGCTGCCGGCGGCGAGGAGCGACTGGAAGAGGGCGAGCTCCTGCGAGCTGAAGAAGTACGCCTGGCCGAAGTTGTAGACGTGGATGGACGCGCCGGGATAGCGCCGGCGCAGGGTCTCCTGGAGATGGGAGGGGATCGTTTCCCAATCCGCGACGCCGTAGCCGAAGGTGGTGGAGCCGCCGAAGACCCAGACGTTGTGGACCCCGGCCGCCATCGGCCAGGGTCCCGGATCTCGGATCAGCCGCTGGCCCGGCTCGACGACGTTGACGTACCGGCCGCGAAACGGCTTCTCTTCCAGCTCGGTGTAGGGATGGAACCGCAGGGAGCGGCCCCAGCTCTCGGCCAGCAAGTCCGCCACCTTCGAGCGAGTCCAGCCCGGATAGATCAGCGCGAGTTGGTCGTCGGGAAGAGTGAGGGAAGGCACCCGCGCCCGGCCTCCCGCGAGGTGGGCCAGCCGCACCAGGGGGATGCTCAGCCAGGGTGAATCGAACCCCTCGCTGGACGGCCTGGTGCGCCCCATCCGGTCCGTCACGGCCAGTCCCGCCGCGATCAGCAGGTTGAGCAGCAGAAAACCCACCGCGGTGTTGAAGACGATCACGGCGACGCTCACCCAGGCGGCGCGGAAGCCCTGGAGGCCCGCCTGCGTCCGGGTGCCGAGAAGGCTCGCCGCAAGGATCAGGACACCCACGATCACCATCAGCCACTGGCGCTCGCCGAAGCCCGGCTCGCCGATCCCCAGCCGGTCCGCCCCGAGCCCGAGGAGGAGCAGACCCAGGGCCACCGCGCGGACGGCCCAGAGGAAAATTTTGCCGAGGCTTAAGGGGGTGGCCATGCGGGCAACGTTACCGCAGGTCACCCCTGGGCTTCCCCTCGGTTCGTGGACACCTCGAAAAGCCCCGATAATGGGGACCGAGGTGTTGTATGAGCAGGACGAGACGGACGTTTACGCGGGAGTTCAAGGTAGAGGCGGTGCGGATGGTGACCGAAGGAGGTCACCGGCTGGCCCAGGTGGCTCGGGATTTGGAACTGGATGCGAAGCTTCTTCGCCGGTGGCGGGAGGCCCTCGCGCAGGAGGAAGCCGCCAAGGCGTTTCCAGGCAAGGGCCACCAGAAGCCTGAAGAGGAGGAGTTGCGGCGGTTACGCCGGGACAATGAACGGTTGCGCCAGGAGCGAGAGATCCTAAAAAAAGCGCTGGCGATCTTCTCGGGGCCTCACCAGCCATGAAGTACAGCTTCATCGCCAAACACGGTAAGCCCTTTCGGGTGCAGACGATGTGCCGGGTACTGAGGGTTTCGCGCAGCGGCTATTACCGCTGGCGCTCCTCGGAGGGCATACGGGATCGGGAAGATCGCAAACTGCTAGTGAAGATTCGTGAGGTGTATCAACAGAGCCGGGGCCGCTACGGCAGCCCCCGAGTGTACCGGGAGCTGAAAGAGCAGGCAGTTCGATGCTGCAAACATCGAGTGGAACGGCTGATGAGGAAGGACGGGTTGCAGGCGAGGCCTCGGCGCAACGTCAGGGTCACCACCCGTTCCGCGGCAGGACATCCGGTGGCACCGAACCATCTGGATCGGCAGTTCTCAGTGCCCAGCTTGGATACCGTCTGGGCGGGTGATATCACCTACCTGGGGACGAGAGAGGGCTGGCTCTACCTGGCGGTACTGCTGGACCTGTGCTCGCGGCGAGTCGTGGGGTGGGCCTGTAGCGATCGGATCACTCATGAGTTGGTGCTGTCAGCTCTGCACATGGCGGTTCGGCAGCGCCAACCGTCCCTCGGCTTACTCCATCACAGTGATCGTGGCTGCCAGTACACCTGCGCGGATTACCAGTCCGAGTTGTCGCGGCGGGGTCTCCAGGTGAGTATGAGCCGTCGGGGCAACTGCTACGACAATGCCGTTGTGGAAAGCTTTTTCAGCACCTTGAAAGCCGAGCTGGAAGGCTACGACCGCTTTGAGACTCGTCGGCAAGCCCAAATCGAGCTGTTCGAGTACATCGAGGTCTTCTACAATCGGCAACGTCGGCACTCCTCCCTGGGTTACCGCAGCCCGGCGGCTTTTGAAAAGGCGCAACAGGAACGTAACTCGGAGTCCGACGGGCTGGGGAGAATGGACGCCTCAGCCGTAGACCCTTAACTCGGGTGTCCTCAGAGTCGGGGGAGTCTCACCCCCTCGGAGCATAGGCGCTAACTTAACGTGATCTTGGAGTTCCCCCACCCGAAGACCCTCATCACCCCGGCCCTCTTCTCCCGCCCCCTCCCAACCCCCCTCACCGGGAGAAGAGGGAGGGCAATGCGAAACGGCCTCGCATGCCTTCCCCCTCTCCCGGGGCGGGAGAGGGGGTTAGGGGGTGAGGGTCTTGGGGGAGCTCTGAAGCAAAGTTAACGCCTATGCCCCCTCAGGGGAGGACTTGCCCGCTAGTAGTGCAGGATGGCCGAGAGCACGAAGGTTCGCGGTGCGGTGAAGGTGGTTCCCTTGCCGAAGTTCGGGTTGTTCGGCTGGTTGTCCGCCGGGCGGCCAAGGATCAACCGGTCGTCGACGGCCAGGGGCACCTGCTGATCGAAGACGTTGGTGACGCGCCCTTCGAGCTGCAGGCCGAGGCCCGAGATCTTGAAGTCCCAGGAGGTCAGCAGGTCGACGCTCGTCCAGTCGGGCATGCGCCGCGAGCCGGCCTTCTCCAGATAGCGCACGAAGGAGCTGCTGGAGACGTTGGGGTCCGGCAGGCCGCGCGCTTCCCAGGCGCCGCCGCTCTGGAAGTGGATGAAGGTGCCGATCGTCCACGGATCGCTGGGGTGGATGGTGGCGAAGAGCTTGGCGTCGTGGGTGCGGTCGCCGCGCAGGATGCCGTTGCGGTTGTCGGTGATCAGCACGCCGGGGCCATCCCCAATGAACGAGGAGTTGTAGAACGGCGAGTCGCCGCCGAAGTCGATGTCCCAGTTGCCCGACAGCCGGCTCCAGGTGTAGCTGAAGTTGATCCACGGGCGAAGGAATTGATTGGACGTCGGCCGGCGGGTCGCCGTGAAGGTGACTGCCTTGTAGCGCCGGTAGGCGTTGGGAAGCTGCGCGACGTGGAAGGGGCCGTTGCCGAGGCCGTCGGCGGAGATGTCCTCGAAGATGTTGCCGACGGTGCGGTACATGGCCCAGAGCTCCGCGCTCCAGGCGGTGCCGAAGGGGCGGGCGTACCCTACCAGGTACTCGTCCGTGTACATCGGGTCGAGCCCTGAGTCGATCGTCTTGCTCTGGGTATTGGCCGCCGGAACGTTCGACAGCAGGTTGCCCGCCGCGTCGAAGGTGGCGCGGCTGGTGAAGATGCGGGTCGGCGAGGCGGCGCGGCCCAGCGACTTGTTGTCGGTGTTGTAATAGCGGCCGAAGTTGCCGTAGATCTTGTCGCCCAGTTGCGCATTGGGAACGAAGGCGAGCCCCAGGCGCGGCTGGAGCTGCTGGCCCCAGTCGAAGCTGAGGATCTTCCTTTCCCGCTTGGTGCCCGCGGGAGTGAACACCTCGCCGAAATATTCGTCCTGGTTCACCAGCAGGCCGGCGGTGATCGTCATGCGCTCGCCGAGCGAGATCTGGTCCTGGCCGAAGACGCCGTAGGACTTGCCGCGGCCGGTGTGGGGCGGCTGGGCGGAGACGTAGCTCGCCGTGAACTGCCGGGTGGTGGGGTTCCAGGTGACGGTGCCCCAGCCGTTGGCCCGCCGCTCGAGCTCTTCCAGGTCCGTCTCATAGGTGCCGCCCGCCCGCAGGTCGTGGCGCGTGGTGCCCCACTCCTTGAAGCTCTGGAAAGTAGCCCGCAGCTCGTCGCGCTGGAAGTTCTGATTGTTGACGGCGAGGGCCGCGCCGCCCACGGTCTGGCCGGCGGCGGTGGCGCCGCCGACGGGGAAGTCCGGCGTGCTGGTGAACTGCCCCACGAGGTCGGGCCGCGCCGCGTTGAAGGCCGGCTGGTAGCCGAGGCTGTTGATCGGATTGGTGCCGTTGTCCTCCCGGTCGCGGTTGTATTTGAACTCCGTGAAGCTGTCCGCGGAGAGCGTCCAGGTCCAGGTGAAAGTGCCCAGACTGACGTTCTTGAAGTCGTTGCTCCCCACCGTCGGGCTGGAGGTGGAGGTGATGTTGGTGTTGTCGTCCGTGCGGTCGCGGCGGCGCAGCCCGACGGTGAGGAAATGCTGCTCGGTGGGGTTGGCCGTCAGCTTGCCGAAGTACTCCTTGGTGACCAGTTTCTCGTCGGGGACGGAACCGAGATTATTGACGCGATCGGTGGTGGTGACGCTGGGCCGGCTGGCTGAGCCGTAGAACCAGAAATGATCGCTCACCAGGGGACCGCCGAGGGAGATGCCGGCGAAGTCCTGATCGTTGGTGTTTTTCACCGTGGAGTTCTTGTTGCTGGAGACGAAGCTCGAGGGCTGGTATTCATAGCGCGCCTCGCCGCCGAACTTGTTGGTGCCCGCGCGGGTGATGGCGTTGACCACCATGCCGCCCGAGCGGCCGAACTCGGCGGAGATGCCGCCGCGGACGATGCTCACCTCGGAGATGTCGAGCTCGGTGATGTCCGGAAAGATGTCGCCGAAGTCCGGATTGGTGACGTTGATGCCATCCACCAGGAAGGTGTTGTCGAGGCGCGAGCCGCCGGCGTTGGGGGCCAGGCGCCCGTTCTGGCTCACGCCCGGCGCCAGTTGGAAGAGGCCGCTGTAGCTGCGGGGAATCGGCAGCTCCTCGATCCTCTGGGCGGTGAAGTTGACCTGGGCCTCGGTCGATTTGACGTCGATCGTGGGCTGCGCGGCGCTGACCGTGATCTCGCCCTGAAGGGTGGGCTTGAGGGAGAGCTCGAGCTGGGTGTCCTTGTCGAGCTCGACGAGGGCCGGCCGGCTGACGTTGCCCAACCCCGACAGCTCGGCGGCCACGTCGTATTTGCCGGGCGGGAGGCGCTGGAAGCTGAAGGCGCCGTCCGCATCCGTGACCACCGTGCGGCCGGCGGGCAGATAGGGGCCCTTGACGGTCACCGTCACCCCGGACATCCCGGCGCCGTCGGCGGAGCGCACCACGCCGGAGATCGAGCCGGTCTCCGCCGCGAACGCGGCACCGGCCAGCGAAACGATGGAAGCGATCGAAACGAGAACAACGAGCAGACAGAACGAAATACCGCGCCCTCTGAGCATCGCGAACCTCCCTCCTGACTTCTTGCTTCAAGGAGGGAGATCGTAACACGGCTGTGACGGCGGGGCTCGCCTCGCGGCAAGCCCCCGCAAAACCCCTACTGCTCGTTGTGGTGAGGGATGTCCGGTCTGAGAACGAGGATGCCGGCGTCGATCAGGTCTCCCGGCCCGCCGCCCAAGCTCACACCGGAGGTGTTGTAATACTGGCAGGGGTCGGACCGGGCTGCTCCGATTTGCACCGGGGTGTCGCTCGGCAGGCCTGTCAGGAGGAACGTTCCATCGGCTTCGGTCGTGGTGGTGGTGAAGATGAACTGGGCATTGGCGCTCACCCGCACTCCCGCGACCGGGTTGCCGTCGGTGTCGACGACGCGGCCGGTGAACGACGGGCCGGGGTCGCCGGCTGGATCGTAGGGGTCGACGATGATCGCTCCCAGGTCGCTCGTCCCGTTGGGGATGGCATCGACGCTTCCGACGGCTCCGACGAGCTGCCCGGTGGGGAACATCGCACCGGCGACGGCCGAGACTCCCCAGATACGCGCCGGGAAGTTGAGCACCGTGAAGCTGCCGTCCGCGCCGGACGTCGCCACCGTCTCGTCGCCGAAGTCGGAGCTGAAGACGTTGACCGTCACTCCCGCCACGGGCTGTCCGTCCTCGTCGACCACGACGCCGGTCACCGTCGTCGTCTGCACGCCGGCCGGCGCCGCGAGCGGCACGGCTCCCACGTCGAGCGTCGCGCCCGGCAGCGGGGTGAGCGGGTCGCTGAGCCCGCCACGTTCGGAGCACCCCTGAGCCACGCCCGAGACGGCGATGGTGAAGTTGCCCACGATGGTGGGGAGGCCGGAGAGCGTGAACCGGCCGTCCGCTCCCGTGGTGGTGCTGGCGGTGAAGCCCTGATCGCTCCTGACGTCGACCTCGGCCGAGGCGACGGGCCCGCCGAGGTGATCGACGACGCTGCCGGCGAGGGTCGTCAGGGGGTCCGCGATCCCATGGACGGTGATTTCGCTGGAGGCCGTCGAGTGGCCGCCGGTGTCGGTCACCACGACCTGGAGCCGCAGGTCCTGCCCGGCGGCCGGCGCCGCGATAAAGAAGCCGTTGGGCGGCAACCCGAGCGTTCCGACGGGGCTGCCGTCGACTCGCAGCTCGATGCGGGTGACGCCGCCGTCGTCGCTCGCTCCCGCCTCGACGTCGAGGTAGGTGCCCTCGACCGCCTGGGCGCCGTCGACCGGCGCGATCACCGCCGCCGTGGGCGGCTGATCGGGAACCACGGTCACATGGGCCGGGCCGCCCGGCGTCGAAACGCTGGCGTCGTCGTGAGCCACGGTCGTCACCGAGAGCGAAGTCGCGCCGTTCGGGATGCGGTAGGGGACGTAGTACGGCGATCCCAGGGTGGAGCCCACCAGGTTCCCGTTGACCAGGAAGTCGACCCGCGTCACCGCGTGGTCGTCGCTCGGCTGGGCGATGAGGTAGAGGTAGGAGCCGGCGAGCGCCGTGGCACCGTCGCGAGGCGAGAGGAGGCGGACGGCGGGCAGGGCGTTGGGCTCGACCGCGATGGTGACCTCCTGGGCAGCCGTCTGGTTGCCTCCGAGATCGCGGGCCACGGCACCGACCCGCAGCGTCGTGGCGCCGACCGGGACGGTGTATTGCACCCGGTACGGCGCGGCATAGGAGGTGCCCACCGGCACGCCGTCGACCAGGAACTGGACGGCGTCCACCCGCACCGCGTCGGCGGCGTTGGCGGAGAGCGTGAGGGTGATCCGCTCGCGCACGGTATCCCCGGCCTGCGGCGAGGTGATCGCCACCGTGGGCGGCTCGGAAGCGAGGTCGATCGGGAGGCGATAGAGGCCGATCGCGAGCCCCGAGTTGCCCACCAGCCCCTGGCCGAAGAAGAACGAGTTGCTGTACATGTAACCGGCGGTGACGAACATGGCGCCGTTCTGGACGGCGATCCCGGTGCCGTTGTCGATGCGGTTGACGGGCGGTCCCCAGGTGCTGGGCACCGCGCGCAGGACCGGCGACGGCGACGGCGAGGACGACGAGACGTCGAAGATCGGCACGGTGCCGGGAAGGGCGCGGTTCGCGAAGAGCGCCAGGCCGCCGTCCAGGGCGACGCCGGTGAGCCCGTAGCCGTTCGTGCTCGCCCCGACGACGACGGGGCTTTCGGGAACGCTGAAATCGACGATGCGGAAGCCGCCCATGTAGGCGTCGCCGTTGGTCACGTAGGCGAGGCGGTCGCGAACGGCGACGGCGCCCGCTCCCGACACGTCGGGCTGGAGGGCGACGGTGCCGGTGAGCGCCGGGGAGTCCGGATCGCTGACGTCGACGACCGCGACGCCGGCGCTGCCGGCGGCGACCACGGCGAGCTGATCGACGACGTCCACGCCTTTCGCCTCGCCCGTCAGCCCCACGGCTCCGAGGAGCCGCGGGCTGGCCGGAACGCTGACGTCGGCGATCTCGAGCAGGCCGGAGTTTCCCTCGGCGAGGTAGGCGCGCCCGCCGGCCACGGCGAGACCGACTGGCGGGGCGCTCGCGGCGACGCGGCCGGCGAGCGCCGGATGCGCCGGGTCGTGGACGTCGGCGACCACGAGGCCGTTGGGGCCGTCCGCGATATAGGCGTAGCCGCCGCTGACCTTCACGGCGTTGGCGCTGCCGGCGGTGTCGAGGTGGCCGGCGATCCGCGGCGCCGAGAGCTGCGAGACGTCGACCACCCAGAGGCCGGTCAGGCCGGCCGCGACGTAGGCGTAGCTGCCGTCGACCGCCACCCCGTTGGTGAAGCCGGGGATCGGCAGGTACGAGAGGAAGACCGGCGAGACCGTCTGGACGGCGACCGTCGAGGTCGCGGTGAAGCCGCCGTTGCCGGCGGTGATCGTCGCGCTGCCGTCCTGGCCGGCGTAGACCCGTCCCGGCTCGGCGCCGAAGTTGGCGATCGTCAGGTCGCTGGAGCTGAAATTCGTGTTGTAGACCGGGCGCGTCAGGTCGATCGTGTGCCGGCCGTCGAGCAGCCGCCCGGTGACCGTAAGCTGCCGCGAGGACTCGCCGAGGACCGTGTTGTAGATCAGCCGGAACGAGGCGGGAACGACGTCGATGCCGGCCAGCGAGCGGCTGAGGTCGAAGCTCGCGGGATCGAGAGGATCGCTGCCGGCCGTGACCTCGATGCCGTCCGGAATGCCGTCGCCGTCGGTGTCCTCGCGCAGCGGATCGGTGTGGTGGCGGTGGACCTCGTCGCCGTCCGACAGCCCGTCGCCGTCGGTGTCCGGGTTCGCCGGATCGGTGCCGAGGGTGTACTCCTCGAGATTGGTGAGACCGTCGTGGTCCAGGTCCTCCAGCGCGTCGGCCGGATCGTTGGGATCCAGACCGTGGGCGGTCTCCCAGTCGTCCGGAATGCCGTCGCCGTCCGAGTCGCCGCTGAGCACGACGTCGATCTGGGCCGAGGCGAGGATCGACTCGTGGAGGGCGGAGACGATCGCCCGGCCGCTGCCGGCGGCGGTGACCAGGCCGCCGGCGCTGACCGTGGCGATCGCCGGGTTGGTCGTCAGGTAGACCGTGCCCTGGGCGGCGGAGGTGACGTCCGCCGTCGAGCCGTCGGCGAAGCTCACCGTGGCCGCGAGCTGGAGCGTCTGCCCGCTCGCCGTCAGCCGGTTCGAGGGGCCGGCGAGGGTCAGGCCGCGCGGGGTCGGAGCGGCGGCGCCGATCCCGACCTTGAGGATCGAGCTCGTGCGCCGGCTCGCGATGCCGAAGAAGCTCGAGGTGCCGCTCGTCGTCTGGCCGCCCGCGACGCAGGTGAGGCGCGCCCGCACGGGACCCATGTTGGAGGGGACGTTGGGCACGCTCCAACTGCCGTCCGTCTGCACGAAGGCCGTCTGATTGAGCACGCTCACCGTGCAGGCCCCCGCGGGGAAGCTCGCCGGAGCCTGCCCCCACGCCGGCGCCAGCCCGAGGGCGCCCGCCACGACGACTGCCGCCAGGATCGCTCTGCTCACTTGGAAACCTCCGGGATCTTCACCACGAACCGGTCTCGGATCGTGTCGCTGAATTCGGCTGCCGGGCGGACCTCGAGCGTGTTGGCGTCGATCCAGGTCACAGAGGCGGCCTTGAAGTAGATAGCGGCCGGGGCAGCCCCGCCGGGTTTGCGGTAGAGCTGCGGCGCGAGCGGCTGGTGGACGAATCGCGACCCCGCCGGGCCGCCGGGATCGACGACGACCAGGTACATCTGCCCGGCGGGGTGCAGGCTGAATCCGTGTGAGCACAGGAAGGCGAGGCGGTCACCCGCCGGCGACCAGAAGATCTCACGGACGTTGTGCTGCTCGTCGAGGCCGCTTTCCGGACCCATGACGACGACCGATTTACCGTCGCGCGACTCGGCGATCGTCTGCGGCTCGGGGAAGACGTAGCGGCGTTTGGCCGTCGCGAGGTCGAGCACCGCGACGATGCTGCCCTGCCGGTCCGAGCCCGCGTACTTGAGCTGCCGCACGCCGTAGGCGATGGCGTCGCCGCGCGGCGAGACGACCGGATCGAGCACCGCCAGATCGTCTTCGAGCTTGCCGGTGGCGAGCGAAAAGATGCCGAGGCTCAAGGGACGGAAGGCGTACAGCCGGTCGCCGCCGATCCCGAACCAGCGCAGTGGGTTGTCGAACGTGCCGTAGCCGTCGGAATATTCGAGAGGACGGACCTCATGCGATGAACGGTCCTCGGCGCGGAAGGTGTAGCGCCAGAGGAGACGCTTGTGCAAAGGCTCCTGCACCTGCTCCGCCGCCGTCAGCGTCGCCCGGTAGCGCGGGGTTTCCACAGCCATGCCGGTGACGGGTTGGCGCGTACCCGAGTGAGATTCCGCGGCCCACGACGGCGCGTGGTGGAAGATCAGCAGCATCCCAACCGCCGGAGCGATGAGCGTTGCCAGAGGGCGAGACGGTGAAATCGATTTCATGGGCTTGGCTCGGCGTCTCAATTATCGTAAATCTGCAAGGTAGGAGTCATTCCCGGCAGGGCATCCACGATGCCGCACGCGGTCGATGCCGAGAAGTTGTCAATGTGATGGTTGTCGCCGCTGCACGCACCGCAGTGGTCGGCCACCGTCTTCATGATGGGAGACGGGCCGGGCATGAGGCAAAGCCTGGAACCGCACGGCAACGCCTGAAGGTTGCCGACGGCCACGTCCCCTTCGCCGAGGTTTCGGCCGCACGTCCCGGCGCCGCCGTTCGTACGGAAGACCGGGACGCCCACGCAAGCCGCCGGCACGCGAGAGTGGCTCAGGCAGAACTCTTCCCGCTGGACCACGCCGCCGCCGATGATGCCGCTGTTCGTCGCCTGCCCGCCGCCGTCGTGGTTCGGCCCCGTCACCTGGGTGACCCAGCGATTGGGCGCCGTTCCGGTGGTAAAGGTGCAACCCGACGTCGAGAAGCAGATGGGTACGTTCGTTCCGCTGCACGTCGGGTCTGCCGCCGACGGGTAGTTGTAGCTCGTGTAGTGGACTTGCCCGAGCGATTTGAAGTGCGCCGCCGTCTCGTTCTTCTGCTCGCAGCCCTTGACCTTCCACTTGGCGCGCACCATGGTGAACTCGGTGTTCTCCGGTAGCTTGGCGAGGTCCAACTGATCGGTGTACTCGCCGCCGGCGCGCTCCTGGCTCAGGATCACGGTCTCCGCGGTTCCCTTGAGCACCGAGAGGGTGAACGTCCCGCTCAGGCTCGGAGGGGCCAGGGTGGTGACGATCTTGTTGGCGCACAGCTCGACGGTCTTGACCTGGACGGTCGGGATGTCGATCTCGGTCTCGTCGAGCGCGGCCTCGCCGGTGAGCTCGCAGATCAGGCTCACCCGCGCGGTCGTCTTGCCGGCGCCGCTGAGGAGGCCGGACGAAGCCTGGGTGGGGCAGAGCGCCTGATCGTGGCAGAGGTGGTCGCCCACCGGATTGAGCGTCACCACCTGGGGGTCCAGGATCTCCCACTTGTAATGGACGTCCGACGAGGGAGAGCCGAGGGCCGAGATCTGCTTCGGGTCCTCGCCGGCGACTCCGCGGCAGAGGAGCACCGGCTTTTCGTTGAGGATCGAGACGTTGAGCGTCGCGCTGTCGCCGTTGCCGCTCGGCGGCGCGCCGCAGTGCCAGCCCGCCTGGACGACGCCGAAGCCGGGGTCCGAGCGCAGCAGCAGGCCGTCCTCGGAGACGGTGCCGGTGCCGATCGAGACGAAGGCGCCGAGGTCGTGATCGAACGAGAAGAGCTCGGTGACGCTCCCCGGCGGCAGGCCGTCGACGTTAGGGAAGGTGATGGCGGCCGGGGGATCGAAGCGCGCGCCGGCCGGCTGGATGGTGACGATCAGGCGCGGCTGCATGCCGCCGCCCGGCGCCATCGGGATCTTGTCGGCGTGGACGGCGGTGACGCTGAGGGTGCCGCTGCGCGAGCCGCCCGGGAAGGTCACGGAGCCGGGAGCGACGTCGAGAGCGAAGCCGGGGACGCCGGGCAGGGTGATCCTGCCGCCGTGCGTCTCGTCGACGGCGATGCCGTGGGCGAGGTCGAGCGGCAGGATGTAGACCGGCCGCACCAGGGTGTTGTCGACGCCCGCCAGGGTGAAGAGCTCGTATTCGAGGCTCGCCCAGTGGCCCGGCAGGCCCGCCGTCGAGGCGTCGGCGATGAGGAAGATACGGCCCACCGGCACGCCGCTCAAGCGGAACTGCCCCTGAGCGTCCGACGTCGTCATCAGGCTTGAGTCGCGCAGGCGGAGGGTCACTCCCGGCACCGGCGTCCCCTGGTTGTCGAGGATCACGCCGGAGACCGCGGTGGCCGCCGGAGCGCCGAGCACGAAGCCCGAGGCCTTGAAGACCGCCGGCAGCACGGTCATTCCCGGGAAGCTCGCCTCGATCCAGTTGTTGTCGAAGCCGGCGGCCGGCCCGAGGGTCAGGCGGGCGGAGGCGAGGCCGCTCGCGTCGGTCGTCGTCTCAAGGGTATCGGCACCGCCGAAGCTGCCGCCGCCGCGGACGACGTGGAAGGTGACGGGCGCCCCGGCGACCGGGTTGGCGTTGCCGTCCGTGAGCACCGCGACGAGCGGCAGGGCGGGCTCGGTGCCCACGCCGGCCCGCTGGTCGTTGCCCGACAGGGCGTCGAGCGCCGCCGCCGGAGCGGCGGTCGCGACGGCCGAGAAGATCACGTCGGCGGTGATGCCGGGCGAGGAGGCCCGCACCCGGTCGCTCCCCTGGCCGGCGCGGCTGCCGAGCGTCCAGGCCGCCGAGGCGAGCCCCTGGGCGTCGGTGGTCGCCACCTGGCTGCGGCGGCCGTTGCCGAGCGTGCCGCTGCCGGCGATCACCCGGAAGACGACCTTGCCGCCAGCCACCGGCAGCCCCGTCCCGTCGACCAGCCGCACGGCGAGCGGCGCCGGCAGCAGGGTCAACACGGGGGCGGTCTGGAGGTCGCCGCCTGTGGCCTGGAGCACCCGCGAGCCGGCGGCCGGAGCCTGATAGATGACGTGGCGCGCGACCGAGGTCCGGTTGCCGGCGCGGTCCTCGGCGGCCACCGTGATCGTATTGGCGCCCGGCGCCAGGGTCACGCCCGGCGCGAGGAAGCTCCGGTTGCCCACCGCTGCCGCGGCGCCGTTGACGGTGACCGTGACGTCGCGCGAGCTGACGGTGCCGATGGTCAGGTCGTTGACCATGCCGCTCACCGTGATCCGCGCCGTCGAGAGCACCGCCCCCTCGGGCGGATAGGCGACGCTGAGCGAGGGCGGAACGACGTCCGCCGTCACCCGCACCGTCGCGGTGCCGACGTGGCCGGCCGCGTCCAACGCCACGGCCACGACGTCGTTCGTCCCCTGGTGAAGGCCGAGCGCGTCGAGGTGGAAGGTGCCTCCGCTCAAGGCCGCGGCGACGCCGTTGACGCTGACGGAGACCGCCTGCGGCGAGACCGTCCCCGCCACCTGGACCATCGGCACGGCGAGCACGGTATCGGGAGCCGGCGCGGTGAAGGCGACGTCGAGCGGGAAGCTCAGGCTGAAGGCGAACGTCGCGCTGGCGAGGTTCCCCTGCCGGTCGGCGATCTGGGCGCGCGCCGTATGGGAGCCGGCCGCGAGGGGAGGCGGCACGCACTGCGCCGCGGCCGCCTGCGCCGTGCAGGAGCTGGTGATCTCCGTCGTGTCGATCCACAGGCGCAGCGTCGCGGGGTCCGCCCCGCTCGCGGCGTCGGACCAGGCGACGGCGATCGGCGGCGTGGCGTTGCCGGTGACGAGCGGGCTCGCGGGCGCGGTGAAGGCGAGGGCCGGAGGCTCGTGGTCGAGGGTGACCTCGATCGCCAGGCTCGCGTACGCGGTATTGCCGGCGTGGTCCGCGATCTGCGCGGCGAGGGCGTGGCCGCCTTCGGCGGGCGCGGGGAGGCTGCAGGACGCCGTGGCCGCTCCGGCCGTGCAGGAGGCGGTGACGTCCGTGCCGTCGAGCGACACCTGCACGGTCGCCGGGTCGATGCCGGAAAGGGCGTCGGCGTAGGCGAGGGCGAGGGCGAGCGGCTGGGTGCCCGGCACCGTCGCTCCGCCCGGCGCCGTGAAGGAGAGAGCGGGAGCCGTGCTGTCGATCTGGAAGGTCGAAGCGGTCTGCGCCAGGTTGCCGGCCAGGTCCCTGATCGCCGCGGTCACGGTGTGGGGACCGTCGGCGAGGCCGGTCGTGGCGAGTTGGGCGGAGCTCGGGCTGACTCCGAGGTCCGCGGTGCGGTCGACGCCGTCGAGGCTCATCTGAACGGTCGTCAGGTCGACTCCCGTGCCGGCGTCCGAGAACGAGACGGCGATCGACGGGCTTGCCGTCGACACATAGCCCGCCTGCGGGCTCGTGATCGCGAGGATCGGCGCGACGGTATCCAGGTTGGTGGTGGGAAGGTCGAACACGAGGACGAGCTGCGGGCCCTGGCCGGCGGCGCCTTCCCGCGACGTGTAGTCCGCCTTCCCGCTGGCGCCCTCGTTGCTCTTCTTGAGCAGCCAGCCGTAATTCGGCGTACCGGCGAGGAACGAGGCCACGTCGGCCGTCACGTCGTATTGCACCCAGCCCAGCAGGCTGTTGGTGTGCAGCGCCGAGGCCGTCACCGCCGTGGCGAACGAGCCGCCGGACCATTGGGAGCCGCAGTCGGGCTGGGAGTTGGCCGGATTGGCATCGGCGGCGCAGCTCCACGTCACCGCCGGCTCCTGCCAGGGCGCGGTCAGCCGGTGGACCTCCACCGTGCGTCCCGCGGTGCCCCAGTTCTTGCCGTTCGTCTGGAGGTAGAGCCGCAGCGTCGCCGAGCGCAGGGTCGCTCCGGCGAGCGACGAGCCGAGGGCCGCGGCATCGAATTGCACGAGCGTCCGGTGGTGGCCGCTCTCCTTCACTTCCAGGAAGCTGGCGGCGCCCGCGGTCTGATTGGGCGATCCCTGAAGGAGATAGGCGTCGCCCGTCGCCGTGAACGTCGCGGTATGGGAGCCGGGGCCGGCCAGGAGGGTGAAGCTCAGGTCCGCCGAAGCGCTGTTGCCCGCGTGATCGCCCACGCTGGCGTGGACGGTGTGCGGTCCGTCGGCCAGCGCCGGCGGTGTGCAGGTCGCCGTCGTCGCCGCGACGGTGCACGAGCTGCGGATGCTGGTGCCGTCGACGGCGACCGCGAGGCTGGCGGCGTCGACGCCCGAGCCGCCGTCGCTGTACTGGAGCGCGATCTGCGGAGAGGAGTCGCCGACGACGTAGGGCAGCGCCGGCGAGACGATCGCGAGCCTGGGCGGCACGGCGTCGCTGGCCGGGCTCTCGACGACCAGCACCAGCCGGGGGCGCTGGCCGGAGGCGCCTTGGCGAGACGTGTAGTCGACCTGGCCGCTCTGGCTCTCGTCGCTCTTCTTCACCATCCAGCCGTAGCTCGGCGTGCCGCCGAGAGAGGCCTGGACATCGGCGGTGACGTCGAAGGAGACCCAGCCCGTGAGACCGTTGGTGTGGACGATCGTGTCGCTCGGCTCGTCGCTGAAGCTTCCTCCCGCCCACTGCGCGGCGCAGTTCGGTTGCGAGTTCGACGGGATCGTATCGATGCCGCAGCTCCAGGTCGCTCCGGCCTCGGTCCAGTCGGCCGTCAGGCGCAGGGCGTCCACCGGCTGGCCGCTGGATCCCCAGTTGTTGGAGTTGCTCTGGATGTAGAGCTGCAAGCGGGCCGAGGCGAGGGAGCCCGAGCCGACGGCCGCGGTGACCGCCGCCGGATCGAACCGCACGAGGGCGCGGTTGTTACCGCTGGACTGGATGCGCAGCAGGGTCTCGCTCCCCATGGCCTGGTTGGGGCTGCCGCTCCGGAGGTAGCTGTCCGCCGACGCCTCGAGAGTCGTGGTCTGGGCTTCAAGTCTCGCGCCGGCCACGGTGAGCACGAGGGCCCACAGCAGAGCGGCCTGCCAATCGGAACGGTGGTTCCCAGTCACGCGCAATACCCCCAAATACGGCTCAGCGGCCGCAACTTGCCAGCACCAGAACAGACTCGATGTCGACTGTTCTAACAGTGACAGGAAACCGGAGGCCTGTCTTGCACTTTCTTGCTGTCTTCGGGCAGGGGGAAGCTCTTGCCGCGCGTATACTATTCTCAACTATGAATAAGCACGTCCGGCGGTCCTCCCGCCTTCTCGTTCTCTGTCTGCTCGGGGCCGGTGTCTCCACGGCGGCCCTGGCCCAGCCGGGCGGCCCACTGCCCACTCCGCTGCCGCTGTTCCCGTCCGACAACTGGTGGAACGTCGACGTCAGCGCGGCGCCGGTCGATGCCGGGAGCGCCGGGTACATCAACTTCATCGGCGGCAACGTCGGTCTCCATCCGGACTTCGGGGGCGATGCGGACAGCTTTCCGGACATCTACGGCATGGTCTATCTCTCGGTGCCCGGGAGCCAGCCTTTGGTGCCGGTCACCTTCGTGGAGTTCGGCAATGAGAGCGATGCCGGCGCGCCGGGCCGGCCGGCCGGGTATCCCATACCGCCGGAGGCGAAGACGACGGCCAAGTGGATCGAGGGAGGCGCGCCCGGCACGTCGTCGGGCGGCGACCGCCACATGCTCATCGTGGACCGCGACAACCGCATCCTCTACGAGCTGTACCACGCCCACTGGAGCACGAGTCACGGGCGCTGGGAAGCCGGGTCCGGCGCGGTCTTCCCGCTGACCTCCAACCTGCGCCGTCCCGAGGGCTGGACGAGCGCCGACGCGGCCGGCCTCGCCATCCTCCCCGGCTTGGTGCGCTGGGACGAGGCCTTCGGCGCCGGCCCCATTCAGCACGCCTTCCGCTTCACGGTGGACGACTCGAACGGCCACGTCTTCCCCGCCTCCCACGACGCCGGCGGCGCCTCGGGCGCCTTGCCGATGGGCGCCCGGCTGCGTCTCAAAGCGGGCAAGGATCTCTCGGGGTATCCGCCGGAGGTGCGCAAGATTTTCCAGGCGATGAAGACCTACGGGCTGATCGTGGCCGACAACGGCTCCAACCTGTACATCACCGGCACCTACGACACCCGCTGGGACAACGACGTGCTGAACCCCGCCTTCGCGAGCCTCAAGGCCAGCGATTTCGAGGTGATCCGCCTCGGCTGGCAACCGGCGAGCGGCACCGGCCCCTGCCTGCCGGGCGACGGGCATCTCTGCCTCTCCGACGGCCGTTTCCAGGTGGCGGCGACTTGGTCGACCGGCGCCGGCAGCGGCCCGGGCCACGCCGTGAGCCTCACGTCCGACACGGGATACTTCTGGTTCTTCGACACCAGCAACGTCGAGGTGGTGTTGAAGGTCCTCAACGCCTGCGGCTTCAACCAGCGCTTCTGGGTGTTCGCGGGCGGCCTGACCAACGTGCAGGTGCACCTCACCGTGACGGACACCATGACCGGCGCCGTGAAGACCTACGACAATCCCCAGGGAAGGGCGTTCCAGCCCGTGCAGGACACGAACGCCTTCGCCACCTGTCCGTAAGAGCCGGGAAAAGAGCCGCTACGGCTCGCGGCTGGCGCGGACGATGAAGCGCTTGGGCGCGGAGCCCACGTAGTAGAAGGGGTAGCAGGTGACGAGGGTCAGTGCCGGATTGGCGGTGGCGTCGAGCACCGCCGTGTCCTCGGGAGTGACGATGCGGGTCCAGTCCACGCGATATCGGTAGGTGCCTTCCAGGGTTTCCAGTCGAACGATGTCATTTTTACGAACGTCCTTGAGTCCCCGGAAGAAACTGTCCCGGTGGGCCGCGATACCCACGTTGCCATGATCGCCCGGCTGCGCGGTCTCAGGGATGTGCCCGGCGCCGCGCCGCAGGGTCGCCGCGTCCACGCCTTCGAGGACGATGGTGGAGACGTCGAGGCGGGGAATGGCGATGCGGCCGAAGAGCGCACCCTCGGCGAGTTGCCGCTGGGGAGGCTCCGGCTGACTGGCGGCGGGCTGGAAGGTGTCGAGGCGGTCGGTTTGCTGCGCGGTCGCCGTTTCGCGGGCCTCGTCCAGGAGCTGTGAATCGTGGGCCTGGGTGTACTTCGCGTCGAGCCACGCCCAGGCCCAGCCGCCGAGGCAGAGGATCGCCACCAGCAGCAGGCCCCGCTCCAGCCAGCGCAGAAGGAAATTTACCTTGACGGTCGTCTCGGCGCTCATGGTCGCTCGTGAAAAACCGAAATCACCTGGCGCCGCATAGCGCCAGGTGATCCGTTTACGTTCCTACCCACTTACCGAAAGCCGATCAGGCATTCCGCTTGGCGTAGGCGCGAACCCCGAAGAAGCCGCTCAGCGCCAGCAGGCCCATCAGGGCGACACTGGGAAGATCGCTGGCCGTCTTGGGGAGGGTGCTGCTGGTCGTGGACGTGGTGGTGTCCACCGACGAGCCGGTGTAGCTCGGCGTGGTGGTAGTGGTATCCGCCGGCGGCGCGGTCGTGGTATCGGCCGGCGGCGTCATGGTCGTGTCAGCCGGCGGCGTGGTCGTGTCGGTAGACGTGGTCGTCTCCGTGACCGGCGCCGTGGTCGTCGTCGTGGTGGCCGGCTTCTGCATGTTGCTGCCGGGGTTCTGGAGGTTGTTGTTGGTCTGGCCCGGCTTGGTCTCCTGGGACGGGCCCGGGGCCGTGGTGTTCAGGGTGCTCTGGGCGAAGATGGCGCCGCCGGTCGTCAGGACCAGGGCCGTAGCCAGTGAAAGAATTTGACGCTTCATAGGAAAGCTCCTCTCGGTTTTTGAACTGCCTCCGGGGAAGGAGACCCCGAACGGGTCCCTTCACTTCAACTTTCAGCGGTTGGCGGGGAAGGAGCTCTGGTTGCTTCGAAGCACGGTTGGCGCCAGTCAAAGCTCTCCCCCGCATCCGCCTCGTACACGCAGGGAAGTAGTGCAATCACGGTGCCAGCTTGTGGCCTCGCAATGCGTCGTTGAGACCTCGCGACGAGACGTGGGGGACTCGCGACGAGACGTTGAGGACTCTCTTTGCGGCATTGCGACCTCGCAACGTGTCGTTGGGAGCTCACAATGGGCCGTTGTGACCACGCAACGCGTCGTTATGGCCACGCAATGCGCCGTTGTGAGCACGCAACGGCTCGATGTGACCACGCAATCTGCCGTTGGGTACTCGCAATCTCACGTTGCGAGCTCGCAACGCGCCGATGTGACCTCGCAATCTGACTTTGCGAGCTCACAATCTGGCATTGCGACCTCACATCGTGCCGATGTGACCTCGCAATCTTCCGATGTGACCTCACAATGAGCCGTTGCGAGGTTGCAATGACGCATCGCGTGGTCACAACGAGCCATTGCGTGCCCACAACGAGGCGTTGCGAGGTCTCAACGAGCCATTGCGAGGTCTCAAGGAGCCATTGGGTGTACCCAACGAGGCGTTGGGTGCTCTCCGTGAGGCGTTGGGTGTCCTCAAGGAGTCGTTGGGTGCGTCCCGCGAGGCATTGTGTGTACCCAGAGCTGGAATCTCTCTACGCCTTGAGTTGCAGGCCATTCTCCCTGCACCACTCCCGCAGCCCTTCCTCGACGGCGCTCTCCTCGTACTTATACCACTTCTCCAGTTGGTTCCGCTGTTCGAGCAAGGACTTGAAGCGGGAGTATGCGCCGCGCTGGCGAAAGAATTCGGAGACGACCCTCTGTGAATCGGGCAGGTGCTCCTCGACAAAACGGAAAACGAGATCCCTCCCGAGGTCGAGATCATGCTTGTGTGGCACTGCCAGGTAGATGCTCCCGTCTTCGATGTCTTCAGGGAGCTCTTCCTCTACATCCGTGATGCTTGATGACCAGTGGATTTGCCCCGTCACTCGGGAGACATAGGCTTCGTTCTCGAGAGGGTCAGCGGAGCTTACCCACTCATAGGCGGTGAGCAGGTCATCGAAGCTGACGGGGGCGCTTGTGTGCATGGTCTCTGGGCTAACCTCCGGTATCTTCCTGATTCTGGTGGATGCTGGAAGCGTTCGTCAAGACCTCGGGCAGCGACAAAGCGCGCCCAGAACGTTTTAGTAACGGCAAGGCGCGACGCTCTCAGCCCCCTTGCCGGCATCTGGCTCCTTGGGCCGCAGTCTGGATATACTGCAAACGGGTCAATGAACGAGAATAGCACCGGCCGAAGGGCTATACGCATCGCAAGCATGGGTCACGCGGCCTTTGCCGCGACCATGATCGGCCTCGGGATCCTGGGCTTGATCAAACGCGAATTCGCTCCGATATGGGAGCCGGTGCCCAGGGGTGTGCCCGCCCGCTCGATGCTGATCTATCTCTGCGCCCTCGTTCCCCTGGCATCCGGCATAGGCCTGCTCTGGCAACGCGCCGCCGCCGCCTCTGCCCGCGTACTGCTCGCCTTTCTCCTGCTGTGGATGCTGCTGTTGAGACTTCCGCTCGTCGTCATCTCGTTCGCCGTGAACACTTGGTATTCAAGCTGCCAGACCGCGGTGATCGTGGCCGCAGCATGGGTGCTCTATGCCTGGTTCGCTGCTGACCGTGACAGGCAGCGGTTCGGCTTCGCCACCGGCGACAAAGGCGTGCGTATCGCGAGCGTGCTCTATGGCCTGGCCTTGATCCCCTTTGGCCTGGCTCACTTCCTCTATCTCCAGGCGACCGCACCCTTGGTGCCTGCCTGGCTGCCAGCGCATGTGGCCTGGGCGTATTTCACTGGCGGCACATTCGTCGCGGCGGGCATCGCGGTGCTCATCGGTGTGTACGCAAGGCTGGCGGCCAGACTCTCGGCGCTGCAGATCGGTCTGTTCACGCTGCTGGTGTGGGTACCGGTCGTGGTGTCGGGCGCCAACGCCTCCCAGTGGGCTGAGTTCGTCGTCTCCTGGGCACTGACGGCCGGCGGCTGGGTGGTGGCGGATTCCTACCGTGACATGCCTTGGTTTGCCGTGGGCCAGCGCTAGCGCTGGCAATCTCATTGAGCTCCACCAGCGCGCTCCGCTGACGGGCCCTCAGCTTGGTGGACAGAGCTTGGTGGACAGTGAAGCCTTAAAGGGTGGTGCCGCTCCAACGCCAGCCTGCGCGCAGCCTCGAGCGCATCATCCTCGACAGGCTCAGCGTACGAAGGGGCCTGACCACCCCGCCCACCAAAGGAGGCGGCTGAGAATCGCGCTTATCTTCCTTCTTTTGCCCCGAAGGGGCTCAGGCATGTAGCCCGGGGCTGGCGCTTTTTGCCAGCCCCGGGTATTGGCCCACCCACAACCCAAAGCCCCGAAGGGGCGACGGCGGCGTCTCATCGTCCAATGACATCACGTCGACCCTTACCGGTGATATCGTCGTATTTCCGGCACGATACGCTTTACCTAATCCTACTCTGCACGCGGAGGGTCTTCTCGATGGCCAGCACGTTTACCAATCTTCTTTTCCATATCGTCTTCTCGACCAAAAACCGGCTTCCAGCGATTCACGGGAGCCTGCGCGAGCCGCTCTACGAATATATGGGCGGCATTATCCGGAGCGAAGGAGGAATACTCCTTGAAATTGGCGGTGTCCCGGATCATGTCCACCTCCTCGCCAGGTCCAAGGCCAGCATTGCGATCTCAGACTTCATCGGTCACATCAAGGCGGGATCCTCGAAATGGCACAACGGGAAGAACACCAAGTCGGATCACTTTGAATGGCAAGCCGGTTATGGGGCTTTTTCGGTCAGCGAGTCGCAGGTGTCGAAGGTCCGAAAGTACATTCAGACTCAGGAAGCTCATCACGCCAAAGTCTCCTTCAAGGACGAGTTGATCACCCTCCTCAAGAGGCACGGGATTGAATACGACGAGCGCTACCTCCTGGGCTGATGGGACCCAAACGATGAGACGCCGCCGTCGCCCCTTCGGGGCTTTTGAGGTTTGTGGGGTTGCATGACCCGGGGCTGGCAAAAAAGCCGCCAGCCCCGGGCTACATGCCTTAGCCCCTTCGGGGCATCGGTTCTTCAGCCAGGGCGGTCAGGCAGGGATCAGTCTTTCGAGACACACTCTTACAGGAGATTTGCCATGGGTACAAAGACCCCAAAGACCAGTCGCATCCTGGACGCGGTTCACGAGACCGCGCGTGATCTGCAGGCGGCCGGGTTGATCTCCAAACGCCGGATGAAGGATTACGACTCACTGTGTGTGGTTCCCGTTTCGGAGAATTCCCAGCGAGACGATTCGCGCCATGAGTGAAAGTTTCAGGATCAGTTTGGCAGTTCTGGCGTCGATTCTCAACACCAGCGTGTCGACGGTCCGGCAGTGGGAAATCGGCGAAAAGCATCCGAGCGGCCCTTCGCTCAAACTGCTCAATTTGCTGGATCGCAAGGGACTGGAAGCGGTGATCTGAGATTAATCGGTGCCGTCAACGCGCTCCATAACGTTCCGGTAACGGCGAGGCCGACGCTTCGAAGGAGACGCCCCACGGGGTAGCTGGCGCTACCCTGTGGGCGTCTCTACATTTTTTGAGGGCAGGCGATTGGCAGCGGCTGCCGGCTACGCCTGCGTGAGCTTCTTATAGCGGATGCGGTGCGGCTGGTCGGCCTCGGCGCCGAGGCGGCGATGGCGGTCGGCTTCGTAGGCTTCGTAGTTGCCTTCGAACCACTCGACGTGGGAGTCGCCTTCGAAGGCCAGGATGTGGGTGGCGATGCGGTCGAGGAACCAGCGGTCGTGGCTGATGACCACGGCGCAGCCGGCGAAGTTGAGGAGCGCCTCTTCCAGCGCCCGCAGGGTGTCCACGTCGAGGTCGTTGGTGGGCTCGTCGAGGAGCAGGAGGTTGCCGCCGGCTTTCAGGGTGCGGGCGAGATGGACGCGGTTGCGCTCGCCTCCCGATAGATCCTTCACCCGCTTCTGCTGGTCCGAGCCCTTGAAGTTGAAGGACGCGGCGTAGGAGCGGGCCGGGATCTCGCGGCTGCCCAGGGTGACGATGTCGCGGCCGTCGGAGATGGTCTCCCAGACCAGCTTGTCGTCGTCCAGGCTGTCGCGGCTCTGGTCGACGTAGGCAAGCTTCACGGTCTCGCCGACGCGGATGGAGCCGGCGTCCGGCTTCTCCTGGCCCACGATCATGCGGAACAGGGTCGTCTTGCCGGCGCCGTTGGGACCGATGACGCCGACGATGCCGCCGGGCGGCAGCGCGAAGGCGAGATCCTCGATCAAGAGGTTGTCGCCATATCCCTTGCGCAGTCCCTTGGCCTCCACCACCAGATCGCCCAGGCGGGGGCCGGCGGGGATGTGGATCTCGTTCTGGTCGCCCCTCTTGTCGTACTCGCGGTCCTCGGCCAACAGCTTTTCGTAGGCGTTGATGCGGGCCTTGCCCTTCGCCATGCGGGCGCGCGGGCTCATGCGAATCCACTCGAGCTCGTGCTGGAGGGTGCGCTGGCGGCCGGAGACTTCCTTTTCTTCCAGGGCCAGGCGCTCCTGCTTCTGCTCCAGCCAGGAGGAGTAGTTGCCCTTCCAGGGAATGCCCTGGCCGCGGTCGAGCTCCAGGATCCACTCCGCCACGTTGTCGAGGAAGTAGCGGTCGTGAGTGACGGCCACCACGGTGCCGGTGTACTCCTGGAGGTGGCGCTCCAGCCAGGCCACGGACTCGGGGTCCAGGTGGTTGGTGGGCTCGTCGAGGAGGAGCAGGTCAGGGTGCTTGAGCAGGAGCTGGCAGAGTGCCACCCTTCGGCGCTCGCCGCCCGACAGCCGTGTCACGTCGGCGTCCGGCGGCGGCAGGCGCAGGGCGTCCATGGCGATCTCCAGGGTGCGGTCGAGGTCCCAGGCGTTGGCCGCCTCGATCTGGTCCTGCACCCGCGCCTGCTCGGCCATCAGCTTGTCCATCGCCTCGTCGGACATGGATTCGCCGAATTTGGCGTTGATTTCATCGAATTTGTGGAGCAGGGCCCGGGTCTGAGCCACGCCTTCCTCGACGTTGCCGAGCACGTCCTTGGTGGGATCGAGCTGCGGCTCCTGGGAGAGATAGCCCACCGTGGCCCCTTTGGCGGCCCAGGCCTCGCCGGCGAACTCGGTGATCTGGCCGGCCATGATCTTCAGCAGGGTGCTCTTGCCGGCGCCGTTCAGGCCCACGACGCCGATCTTGGCGCCGGGGAAGAACGAGAGCCATATGCCCTTCAAGACCTCCCGGTTGGGTGGATAGATCTTGCGGAGGTCCTTCATGACGTAGACGTACTGATCGGACATGGAGATGGTTCCTCTTGTAGAATTTCAGCAGCGGAAGACAAACTGCCGGACCGGGGATTGTACCCCAGTCTGCTCCTAGCCCTCGTCGAGAGCCCGCAGCCGCTCCGGCAGGGCGGCGAGGAACGGCCCGAGATCCTCGGCGTCCGGCAGGGTGATCTCGATCTTTCCCTTCTTCGTTCTTGCGATCCGGCCTTCCCCTTCCATGGCCAGGGGGACCTGCAGGGCCTCGCGGTCCACGGGGATCTCGTCCGTCACTGAGAAGAGCTGATTCATGATCTGCTGATCGACGATTCGCATGGCGTGAGGTCTCCTGGCTTGACAGTCATTACGATATTTAACTTTTTGAATTTGTCACGTTTTCAGGACTCGGCGCACCCATGGCTGTAGCGATACGCGCCAATTCCGAGGTTCAGATCCCATTGTGGCCTCGGCATCATCCAGAAGAAAGAAGAGGAGAGATGAGAATGAGAAGAGTAGCAAGAGTCGTTCTCTGCCTGCTGGTCGCCGCGCTGGCACTGACGCCGGCGTGGGCGACCACGGCCGTGGAACGCACGGACACCGATCTGATTCAGGAGGCCGCGATCATCGTCACCGGCCACTGCACCCACTTGCAGAGCCAATGGCTCGGCCGCACCCTGGTGACGATCGCCACCATCTCGGTCTCCGAGGTGCTCAAAGGCCAGGCGGGGTCCGAGGTGACGGTTGTCCTGCCGGGCGGGATCGACGTTCACCGCCGGTTTCCGATCGCCATGAGCTTCCCGGCCGCGCCGCAGATCAGCCAACAGGAGAACGTGCTCCTTTTCCTGACGCCGGAGGATCGGGTGCCGCACGGCTACGCCATCGTGGGTTTTTCCCAGGGCAAGCTCACGATCGCCAATAACGTCCAGGGTCAGGCGGTGGCCAGCCAGAACCTGAGCGCCCTCAATCTGCAGGGCCGTTCGGGCACCGTCAGCCGCGGTCGAGCCAAGACGCTGCTGCTCTCCGAGCTTCGGCAAAAGATCCAGGCCGGTATCGGCTCGTCGGCGAGGAGATGACGTCATGCGCGTAAAATTTACCACGACTCTGCTCAGCACCTTGTTGGCGGCCCTGGCCGCGGCGTCTCCGGCGTTGGCCGGAGGCAATCTCGAGACCCTCGACATCACCCAGCGTCAGCCCTCGCCGGTTCCGGGGGAGATCAACGCCAAGGTCGTTCCCGTATTCTGGGACTCGCGCTGCATTCCGGTTCAATTCCGGGTCAACAATACGCAGGACCCAATCCCCAATCCCCTCGGCGCGCCGATCCTTTCTTTGGCGGCCGCCACCGCTACTCTCCAGAAGTCGTTCGACACGTGGAATTCCATTCCGACCTCCTTTATCGACATGCGGATCGTCGGCACCAACAACAATCCTGGATTCGTGGGTTTCGATTTCAGGAATGAGATCACTTTCCGCACCGAGAACAGCTTCGACTTCATCGCCTCGACGCCCAACATCACGCTGCTGGAGGATGCGGTGTTCGTGGACGGCGACGACATCGACGGCGATGGGATCAGCGACGTTTCGAGCGCCATCACCACCTGCAAGGACGTGAACGGCCACATCGTGTTCCCGGCGGGCTTCTACAAAGCGGGCACCCTGCTGGACGTCGACATCCAGTTCAACGTCAAGGCCAGCAACGGCTACCGCCTCACGGTGGCCGACACCGCCGTCGACACCAACATCCGCTCGGTGGACTTCCAGGCCGTGGCCACCCATGAAATCGGCCACGCGCACGGCCTGTCCCACGTGCTCAACAACCAGAAGAGCGGCACGGACGGCACCGGCGCCACCATGTTCCCCTTCGTCGACACGGGCGATCCCGCCTCCGAGCTCTCCCAGCGCACGCTCGACAGCGACGACATCGCCTGGAGCTCCTATTTCTACCCCGAGGGCTCGGCGGCTTCCGGGCCGGCGGCGCTCCAACCGGGGGACGTGCCGTTCAAAGCGGTCTACGGCCTGATCACCGGCACGGTCACCCACGGCGCGCTGAATCAGCCCCTGGCCGGCGCCAGCGTCTCCGCCAGAGACCTGGTGACGGGATCGGAGTTTACGTCCGGTTACAGCGGCACGACGCAGGTCTCTTTCGACCCGGTGACCCAGAACAGCTTCGTGGTCAGCCCGGCGCACGACATCCTCGATGGCAAGTACGTGCTGCCCGTCAAGCTCGGCGTCTGGAAGATCGGCGTCGAGGCGGTGGACGGTAATCCGGTGGCGTCGGGCAGCATCAACACGACGACGCAGGTCGGCGACTTCTGGGGCCAGCAGAACTTCAACGAGGGTGTCTGGGGCGGTCCCCTCGAGTCGGCGCGCGAGGTGAACGCCGGCTTCGCCTTCCCCGTGGTCTCGCTGCCGAGCCTCACGACGGGCAACATCAACCTCGTCACCAACAATCAGGTCAACCTCAACAACTTCGGCAGCCGCGACCAGGTCGGCTTCACCGCCGTGCCGCCGGGCTTCTACTTCGCCGTGCAGATTCCCGCCAGTCAGATCTCGGCGGTGAATCCGGGAGGCGATCTACTGATCCAGGCCGGAGCTTTTGACACCTTCGTGTTCGACGCCTCGGTCGCCCCCACCTTTGGGGAAGCGATACTGACCACCGGCACGGTCAGCGGCTCGACCGCCACGCTCGACCTCGCCCATCCTCTGGCTCGCCAGACCCGCTTCGTCGGCCAGGACGACGATTTCGCGCCTTTCTATTTCCCCTTCCCTGACCTGCTGGGCAAGCTGGTGCGTACCAAGATCGCCCGTGGGGACATCCAGAACCTCTTCCTCGTGCTGCGCCTGTCCACGTCGCCGCCCCCGGGAGTCTCCGCGCTGCCGTCTCTGATCGGCCTCGACGGCGGCGTCCCCAACAACGACGTGCCGATCTACGGACTCTCCTTCAGCTCGGCGGACGGCGTGACCTTCAACCGGTCCAACACTTACAACTTCCGGTTCTCGTTGATCGTCGCCAAGCCGTAGGCCCTCACGCCTCACCCCGTCCCGAAGAGGGGCGGGGTGAGGAGGGCATAGGCGCTAACTTAACGTGGTCTGGGAGTTCCCCCCGCCCAAGACCCTCACCCCTGCCCCTCTCCCGACCGCCCCATCCCCCGCCCCGGGAGAGGGTACCCCTGGGGCGTTCTGGCTGTTCTCCCTCTTCTCCCGGTGAGGGGGCGGAGGGGGTCGGGAGAAGAGGGCCGGGGTGATGAGGGTCTTGGGTGGGGGCGCTCCCGAGGCGTCAAGTTAGAACCTACGGGTGATGAGGGTCTTCCTTTTCTTTGCTACATTGGCCGCATGACGGACCCTGTCGCGCCCGAAACCGACCTCTTCCTATCCCTCACGCCCGAGAAAGTGCTGGCGGCCGTCGAGGCCGGCGGCCTGCGGTGCAATCCCGTCTGCTATCCCCTCAACTCGTTCGAGAACCGGGTCTACGAGGTGGAGCTGGCGGACCGTACCCGGGTGGTGGCGAAGTTTTACCGGCCGGGGCGGTGGAGCGAAGAGCAGATTCTGGAAGAGCACCAGTTCGTGGCGGACCTCGCCGCCGAGGAGATCCCCGTCTGCACGGTGCGCCCGTTCCCGGACGGCGGCACTCTGCGCCGCGTGGAGGGTATTTTCTACAGCCTCTCCGACCGCCGGGGCGGGCGCGCGCCCGACGAGATGAGCGACGAGACCGTCCGCCGGCTGGGCATGCTGGTGGGGCGGATGCACAACGTCGCCGTGCGGCGCCCGGCGCCCCACCGGCTGCGGCTCGACGCGGAGACCTACGTGCGCGAGGCGGTGGCCTGGCTCGACGATCACGGCACTCTGCCGCCCTACCTTCGCGACCGCTATTTCGACACCGCCCTGGCCATCGCCGACATCGCCGACCGGCGCATGCAGGGGGTGCCCATCCACCGGCTTCACGGCGACCTCCACCTGGGCAACGTCCTCTTTCGCGACGGCCTGCTGAACGTGCTGGACTTCGACGACATGGTGATCGGCCCCGCGGTGCAAGACCTCTGGCTGGCCCTCCCCGGCCGCGACGCGACGGCGCTCGCCCAGCGGGAGGTCTTCGTCGAAGGCTATGAAAGGTTCCGCGAGTTCGATCGCGCGACCCTCTCTCTGATCGAGCCGCTGCGCGCCCTGCGCATCGTCCACTACGCCGCCTGGCTCGCCCGCCGCTGGCACGATCCCGCGTTTCCCGCGGCCTGGCCGCATTTCGGCACTCCCGAATACTGGCAGCGGGAAACCGAGGATCTGGAAGAGCAGCACGCGGTGCTGCGCGGCGAGGCGCCGCCGGAAGAAGTCGAGGCGCGGGCCACGGAGGCCGCGAAGGAAGAGGAGATCCCGCTCAGCAACAAGGATTACTTCTGGGATTGGGAGGGATAAAACGAAAAGGGCGGGAACTCGCGTCCCCGCCCTTCCGATCCTCACAGCTTGGTTGCGTAGTGCTAGTGGCCGTCGTGGTCGGCGTCGCCCGGAAGGACGTCTTCGACACGGTGCCAGGCGTCACGGGTGGCGTTGCGGGCCTCGTTCCAGGTCTGCCGCGAGGCGCCGCGCGCCTTGTCCCAGCCACGCTCCAGGTCGGACTCCACGTCCTCGAAGCGCTTGCCGGCATACTGTCCACGGGACTCCCAACCATACTTATAGGCGGGCTGGTAATCCTCGTAGGTGCGATTGGCGTCCGCGTACGGACGGGTCTTGTAGTTCTCACGCCAGTAGGCGTCCTCCACCGTGGGGTTGATCCCCTCGGCGACGCCGTGACCGACGAGGCCACCTGCGACGGCGCCGACCGCCGCGCCGACCAGGGTTCCGACCGGACCGGCAACCGCCGTGCCGACCGCGGCTCCTGTAGCTGCACCGGCGGCCGTGCCAACGCCCGTGCCGACGGGATGAACCTTGTCGTGGCCGGTGGTGGTCACCGGCTTGTTACCCGTGAAGTCGCCCATTTCGTTCGCCATGATGTCTCTCCTCTGTGAGTTGAATTTGGTTACCAAACGCGCCTTGAGCGCCTGTCAACCGCTCTGTGCAATACCGGGGCCAACTTGCGTTGTGCTAGCATCCGCGCCGCGTTCGCGACCCGTCCGAGGCAGGGAGAATTCAGGGGAGAACCGATGGAAATCTACGAGAATATTTTGGAAACTCTGGGGAATACTCCCCTGGTGAAGCTTGGCCGTTTTCACTCCGGGCCCGCGACGCTGGCCGCCAAGCTCGAATTCTTCAACCCCGGCGGCAGCGTCAAGGATCGCATCGGCATCGCGTTGATCGAGGCCGGCGAGAAGGCGGGGCTGCTCAAGCCCGGCGGCACCGTCGTCGAGCCCACCTCCGGCAACACTGGTGTGGGCCTCGCGATGGCCGCCAACCTCATGGGCTACAAGCTGGTCTGCGCGGCGCCCGACAAGATCCCCAAGGAGAAGGTCGCGCTGCTCGAAGCCATGGGCGCCACGGTCCACCTCTGCCCGACGAACGTCGAGGCGGACGATCCCCGCTCTTATTACAAAGTCGCCGAGCGCGTCCGCGACGAGGAGGGAGCCTACCTCCCCAATCAGTACCACAACCAGGCCAACCCCGAGGCCCACTACCGCTCCACCGGCCCCGAGATCTGGCGGCAGACCGACGGCAAGGTCACCCACTGGGTGACCGGCGTGGGCACCGGCGGCACCATCAGCGGCGTCGCCAAGTACCTGAAGGAACAGAACCCGGCGGTACAGGTGTTCGGCGTCGATACGGTGGGCAGCGTCTACAAGTACTACTTCGAGCACCGCGAGCTGCCGCCCGCCGATCAGATCCACCAGTACCTCATCGACGGCATCGGCGAGGACTTCATGCCCGCGACCGTCTGGTGGGACTACATCGACGGCATCGTCTCCATCGACGACAAGACGGCCTACCGGACGGCGATGGAGCTCGCCCGCCACGAGTCGGTCTTCACCGGTTCCTCCGGCGGCGCCGCCGCGGCGGGAGCGCGGCAGATCGCCCGGACGCTGGGCGCGGACGGCCTGGTGGTTACCCTCCTTCCCGACTCCGGCGAGCGCTATCTCTCCAAGCTCAACAAGACCTGGCTGACGGAAAAGGGAATCCTCACGGATTGAAAGGATTGTCGATGTACATCGCTATGAACCGCTTTCGCGTCAACGCCGGGTTTGAGGACGGCTTCGAGGAGATGTGGCGCCGCCGCGACTCCTACCTGGACCAGGTTCCCGGCTTCAAGACCTTCCGGCTGCTGCGCGGCGAGACGGCGGACGGCACGACGCTCTTCGTCTCCCACTCCACCTGGGAGTCCCGCGCCGCCTTCGCCGCCTGGACCGAGTCCGAGGCCTTCCGCAAGGCCCACGGCGATGCCCGCTCCCCCCAGGGCACCCTCGCCGGACATCCCGTGTTCGAGGGCTTCGAGGTGTTGGATTTGAAGTAGAGAGGAAGGGGGGGTTTACAATCTCCGTTCATGAATCCTCCCCTCCGACTCCTCTCATTTTTGTCCCTCGTCTCCCTTCTCCTCCCTGCGACCCTCAACGCCCAGACGGGCGCTACCGCCGCCATCGCCGCGGGCGACGCCGCCTATGCGCGGCGGGCGGAGGGCCATCAGGGGGCCAAGGCTCAGCCTGGGCCCGTCAACGAGGCCATCGCGGACTTCGAGCGGGCCGTCAAGGAGCAGCCGGACCGTCTGGAAGGCTCCTGGAAGCTGCTGCGCGCCCTCCATTTCAAGGGCGACTTCGTGGCCCGGACCAACGACGAGAAGCAGAAGGTCTTCGCTCGCGGCAAGGAGGTCGCCGAGGCGGCGATCGACCGGCTGGCCAAGCGGGCCGGGGGACGGGCGAAGCTCGACGCCATGACGCCGGCCCAGGCCGCGAAGGCCCTCGCCGGCGCCCCCGAGGCGGCGCCGCTCTTCCTGTGGTCGGCCGTCGACTGGGGTCTCTGGGGCGACGCCTTCGGCCGTCTCGCCGCGGCCCGCCAGGGCGTGGGCGACAAGGTCAGGACCTACTCCGAGATCCTCAACGCCCTCGACGAGCGCTATGAGGACGCCGCCGGCCACCGCGTTCTGGGGCGTCTCCATACCCTCGCTCCCAAGGTGCCCTTCGTCACCGGCTGGGTGGACCGCGAGAAGGCCGTCTCCGAGCTGCGCCGCGCCGTCGCCCTCGGCCCGGCCAACTGGGACAACGATCTCTTCCTCGCCGAAGCCCTCTTCGAGCACTTCCCCGCGAAAGCCGCCGAGGCGCGGGAGCTCTGCCGCAAGCTCCTCGGCCGCCAGCCGGAGCCCAATCTTCTCGTGGAGCAGGAGTCGACGTTGGCGAAGGCCAAGGAGCTCCTGGCGAAGCACCCGGGATGAAGCGCAGCCTGGGTTTGGCCTGACCCTTGCACCGAACTTCGGAAGACCGCGGCGAAGGAGCTCCGGTCCAAGGAGGTATCCAATGTCAGGAAAATCAACGGTTGTGACGATACTCCTGGGCACCTCGCTGCTCGCCTTCCTGGCGGGGTGCTATGGCGTGAGTGGCGGCGTCGGCATCGATGTGGGCATACCCCCGCCAGGGATACGGGCGGAGGTCGCGGTGACGAGCCCGGGCGAGGGCTATTACTGGGTGCCGGGTTACTGGGACTGGGTAGGCGCCGAGTGGTCCTGGGTGCCGGGCGCCTGGGTGCGCCCGCCGCATGTCCACGGGGTCTGGGTGTCGCCGCGGTATGAACGCGGACGCCGCGGCCATTGGCGGTACATGCGCGGCCATTGGCGATAGATAAGAAAGGCTAAGACAGCCGTCCGGGTCCCGCCAAGGCAATGGCCACGGCCAGCAGCTCGGCGGGAGCGACCGGCTTCGCCACGTGCATCTGAAAGCCGGCCGAGAGGGCCTCGATGCGGTCCTCCGGCCGGATCCGGGCGCTCAAGGCCACGGCCGGCACCTGGCCTCCCCGCTCCGCCGGCAGCGCTCGCACCCGGCGGATAAGGGTGTAGCCGTCCTCCTCCGGCATTCCGAGATCCGAGATCAGAAGGTCGGGCGTCCAGCGCTCCATCACGGCCAGCGCTTCCGCCGAGGAAGCCGCTGGCTGCACGTCGGCGCCGCGCTGCGTCAGCAGGGTGCAGACCATTTCCAGCGAATCGGGATCGTCCTCGACCACCAGCGTGCGCAGCCCGTGGAGGGGGCTCTCGGCGGTCGGGGCCAGGGGAGACGCAGTGGCTGCTGCCGCGGGGTCGGCGCCCGTTCCCAGGGTGCGGACGGGGAGGGACACGGTGAACGTGGTCCCCAGGCCGGTGCCGCCGCTGGCCACCGCCACGGTGCCGCCGTGCAGCTCGACGAGATGGCGGACGATGGCAAGGCCCAGGCCCAGGCCCCCGTGCCGGCGGGTGGAGGAGCTGTCGGCCTGGCGGAAGCGGTCGAAGACGTGGGGGAGGAGCTCTCCGGCGATGCCCGGACCGTTGTCGCTGACGACGATCTCCACCTGCGAGCCGGTGCGATGGAGCCGCACGCTGACCTCGCCCTCCTTGGGCGTGAACTTGACGGCGTTCGAGACGAGGTTCCAGATGACCTGTTGCAGCCGGTCGGGGTCTCCCCAGACCGGACCGGCCGGCGCGAGGTCGGTCTCGATCCGAATCCGCTTGGCCTCCGCCGCCGGCCGTACGGCATCCACGGCGGCCTGCACCACGGGCGTCAGCTCGGTCTCCCGGGGCTCGATGTGCAGCTTGCCGGTGACGATGCGCGAGACGTCGAGGATGTCCTCGACGATCCGGGTCAGCGCCCGCGCGTTGCGCGCGATGACCTCGGCGGCATGCTGGCAGGCCTGCGCGTCCGTCGGGCCGCTGCGCAGGATGACCGTCCAGCCGGCGATGGCGTTGAGCGGATTGCGCAGCTCGTGGGAGACGGTGGCGAGGAACTCGTCCTTTGAGCGGTTGGCCTCCTCGGCCTGGATGCGGGCCATGCGCTCGCCCTCGGCCAGCCGCGCCTGCTCGCGCTCGAAACCCCTGCGCTCGCTGACGTCGCGAAAGACCAGCACGACGCCCAGAACTTTCCCTTTCGCGTTCTTGATGGGAGCGGCGCTGTCCTCGATCGGCGTCTTGCGGCCGTCGCGCGAGATGACGATGGTGTGGTTGGCGAGGCCCACGATCATCCCCAGGCGGATCGCCTTGTCCACCGGGTCCTCGGCCGGCTCCCCCGTGGCTTCGTTGACGATGTGGAAGACCTCCGCCAACGGTCGGCCCTCGGCCTCGGCCTGCGTCCAGCCGAGGAGCTGCCCGGCCACGGGATTCAGGGTTTGCAAGCAGCCCTTCTCGTCGGTCGAGAGCACGGCGTCGCCGATGCTCGCCAGGGTGACCTGCAAGCGGTCGCGATGCTCGGCGAGGAGCTGCGCCGCGCGCTGCTGCTCGCCGAGGCGGCGGAAAGCGAGCAGGGTGAAGGCCGCCAGCAGGCCGATCGCCACCAGGTTGGCCACCCACATCGTGGCTTGAACCGTGGCGGCGCTGCGCGCCGATTCTCGGACGCGGAACGCCAGAAGGCGATTCTCCTCGGCCTTCATGCCCGCGATGTCCTCGCGGATGCCGTTCATCAGTGTGGCGCCCCGGTCGCTCTCGATCACCGGGAGGGCGGCGGCGAGGCCGCCCTGCCTCCGCAGCTCGATGGTCTCTCCGAGCTCGGCCAGCTTTGCCTGGATCTTGCCGTCGAGGGCGGCGAGCCTGCTCTGATGGGAGGGATTGTCGGCCGTCAGCGAGCGAAACCGGGTCAGGCGTTCCACCAGCGAGGCCCGCGCCTCCTGGTAGGGCACGAGATAGGACTCCCTGCCGGTGAGCACGTACCCCCGCTGCCCCGTCTCCGCGTCCGTGACGGTGGCCTGCAGGGCTTCGAGGGCGGCCAGCACCTCCTCGGTATGGGCCAGCAGGCGGTCGTTGCCGGTGACCACCTGGACGGCCCTCTGGGAGACGTAGCCGTTCGCCGCCAGCAACAGGAGTGTCGCGAGGAATGCGAGGACGAGCTTGGGTTCCCCCTTCATGGCGGGGGGATTATACGGATACGGATCGCTTTCGCCCTATGGGGTGAATCCCTCGACCTCGATGGCTACGTGGACCGTGCCATGGCTGGCCACGGTGGGGAGAACGGCGAGCGTGCCCGCGCCGTTCGTCGCCAGCGGCAGGGTGAAGGTGGCGGCCTTGGTCTGCCGGCGCTGGAAGGCGAGAGTGCCCGGCGGCTTGCGGGTGACGTTGCCGGGATAGAGCTGCACGATTCCCTTGCCCGTCGCCTCGGAGACCGTGACCTTGACGGTGACCTTCTTCGCCGTGGCCGGTACGCCACAGGGGCCGGAGACCGGGAAGACCTGGCGGACGTTCGAACGCAGGCCTGTCTTGTCGAAGGCGGTGCAGGGGAACGTCGGGCCGGGAGGTGGGCCGGTCGAACCGGAGCCGTCGAAGAGGTAGACGTCCCAGTTGAAGTTGAAGTCCCGCGGCACGAGCCCGGCGTCGGAGGTGAAGGCGACGCGCCCGCCGCCGGCGGACATCACGGGCTTGAGGAAGTTTCCGACGATGACGCCGCCGTCGTTCGGGTACTGCCGCCCCACGAGGGTGCGCGCGCCGGTGCCCCGCTCCTGCACGAAGAGGCTCGTCACGTTCGGAGCTCCGCCCGGCCCGGTCACCAGGTTGGTGGCGGCGCTCTGGAAGGCGATCCGGCTGCCGTCGGCGCTGAGGCTGGCGGTGTGGGACGACTGGTCCGCGGTGGTACCTGGGGAACCGGCCGCGAAGCTGACCAGGCTGACCGCGCCGGAGAGCCGGTCGTAGAGGTAGATATCGACGGTGTCGTTCGTGTCGGTGACCCCGGAGACCAGGTCGGTCGCGGTGCTCTGGAAGACGATCCAGCGGCCGTCGGCGCTCATCGTGGAAGGCCCGAAGAAGGAGGGGTGCGAATCGCCGTTGCCGCCGGTCGCGGGCGAGGCGCTCGTGTGGCTGACCAAGAGGTTCGCGCCGGAGGTCCGGTCGTAGAGGAAGACGTTGACCGTGGGGCTCGCGGCCTGCCCGGTGACGAGATCGGTCGCGCGGCTCTCGAAGACGATCCAGCGGCCGTCCGCGCTGATCTCCGGCGACTCCGCGAAGAAGCTGGCGGCGGCCGTCGCCGAGCCTGCCGTATGCGTCACCAGGGAGACTACGCCGGTCGTCCGGTCGAAGACGAAAAGGTTCTGGGACGTCGGGCCCGACTGGCCGGCGACGAGGTTCGACGCCGTGCCGGCGAAGACGACGAAGCGGCCGTCGGCGCTGATCCGCGGCTGGATCGAGCGGCCGTCGCCGGGGGTCGTGGGCGAGCCGGGCACGTGGCTCACCAGGGTGTTGGTTCCCGTCGCGCGGTCGTAGAGGAAGATCGCCTCTGCGGAGCTGGGGTTCGGCGCCGGCTGCGAGGCGTCCGAGCGGCAGCGGGAGCAGGTGAACGCGACGTAGCGTCCGTCGGCGCTGATCGCCGGCGTCTCCGTGGGAATGCCTTCGGCCACCGCGGGAGAGCCGGGCGCGTGGGCGATGAGGGTCAGGGAGTCCGCCGTCCGGTCGTAGAGGTAGAGCGGACCGATCGCCCCCTCGCTGTTGGGGCGGGAGACGAAGGCCAGGTATTGGCCGTCGGCGCTGAGGGCGGGCTCGAAGCCGCCCGCGGCCGTCAGCGGCGAAGAGGCCGACCGGCTCACCAGGGTGGTCTTGCCGGTCGTGAGGTCGCGCAGGAAGACGTCCCAGTTGCCCAGCTCCTGACCGCCGCTCCCGAACCCCCAGGGCACGTCGATCTGACCGGGGACGAGACCGTTGGCCCGGCTGACGAAGGCGACGAACCGGCCGTCGGCCGAGATGCCGCCGGCCGTGCTCGGGCCGTACGGCGTGGCGGGCGGAATGTCCGGGTCCCGCTGGGTGAGGGATGCGAGGTCCGCCGACTTCCGGTCGAAAAGGAAGAGATCGAGGAAATGGTTGGGATCGAGCTGCCCGGCGCCGAGGTCCGTTGCGTAGCTGGAGAAGGCGACCACGCTGCCGTCCGGGTTGATGGCTGCCAGGGATGAGACAGCGTTCGCCCCATCGGTGAGCGAGCCCTTGCCGTGACTCGCGAGGACCATGGAGCCGGCGGTCTGGTCGTAGACGAAGACGTTGAGGGCGGCCGAGGCGGGATTGCTCTGGTGGGGCACGAGCAGCGCCGTGCTCTCGAAGGCGACGTAGCGGCCGTCCGCGCTGAGGCTCGGGCGCCGGGAGTCGGCGCCGGCCGGCGACGTGGCTGGCGAGCCCGGAGCATGGCTCACCAGGGAGGTCTGGTCCGCGATCCGGTCGTAGACGAAGACGTTCGGCCCCGTGCCGAGGCGCACCTGCCCGGCGACGAGATTGTCGGCCTGGCTGACGAAAACCACGTAGCGTCCGTCCGCGCTCATCGCGATGTTCCCGCCGAGGGAGAAGAGCCCGGCCGCGGTCTGCGGCGAGCCGGCCGCATGGCTCGCGAGCCGCATCTGTCCCGTGACGCGGTCGAAGAGAAAGGCGTCCGGAGTGAACCCGTCGACCTGACCGGCGACGAGGTTGTTGCTCGAACCGGTGAAGGCGATCCAGCGGCCGTCGGCGCTGACGTGAGCGTCGCCGGAGAACTGGCTGCCGGTTCTCACCGCGGAGCTGCTCGCCCGGCTGACCAGGGAGACGGCGCCGGAGGAGCGCTCGTAGAGGAACACGTCCTGACCGCCGTTGGTGTCGGTCTGGCCGGGGACGAGATCGGTGGCCGAGCTGAGGAAGACGACGAAGCCGCCGTCGCCGCTGATTTCGGGGCTCACGGAGGGGCCGTTGCCGTGGCCGATCAGGGTGAGGGCACCCGAGGAGCGCTGATAGAGAAACACGTTGCTGACCTCGTTGCCTGGGGGCGGAACGGTTTGCCCGGCCACGAGGTTGGTGGCGCTGCTGGTGAAGACGACGTAGTTGCCGTCGGCGCTGATGCGGCAGCCGTCGATTCTCGCGTTGGCCGTCGTGGCGGGGTTGCCGGCGGCGTGGGAGATGAGGGTGGTCGCCCCCGTCACCCGGTCGTACAGGAACACGTCGCTGGCGTGATTGGCGTCGGTCACGCCCGGCACCAAGTCGGTTCCGACGCTGATGAAAGCGATGTACCGGCCGTCGGCGCTGATCCCGGCGTCCAGGGCAAGCAGGGAGCCCTCGACCGGGCTCGCCATATTTGGATTGCTGCTGGAGTGGGAGATCAGGGTGGTGGTGCCGGCGACCCGGTCGCGGAGGAAGACGTCATAGAAGAAGTTGGTGTCCACCTGCCCGGGGACGAGGTTGGGAGCGTCGCTCTCGAAGACGACGTAGCGCCCGTCGGCGCTCGCCGAAGAGAAGAAGCTGGCGCCGAAGGTGTCCGCGATGGGATCGGCCTTCGAGATCAGCTCGATGGTTCCCCCCGCGGCGTTGCCGGCGGCGAGGATCAGAATCAAAAGGCTCCACAGGCCCTCTCGTAGCAACTGGCTCTCCTTGCAGAAAAGGAACCGCGATTCTAGCGCACTGCCTCTGAAGTACCCATGCGCGTTTGGCCGGCCGGATTCCGTCATTGGGAGGTTCGTTGCACGGAATCCTTCTGTCATTTTCTCTGTTATCCTTGGCGCCTTCCGCTCTTCTTGCGCCCCTGCGGGGATGCCGGAGATCTCAGCCATGCCACTCACCGACTTCCACCCCGCCGTCGCCGCCTGGTTCTCGAAGCGTTTCGGTGCCGCCACGGTGCCTCAAGCAAGGGCGTGGCCCGAGATCCGGGTCGGGCGCCATACGCTGATCGCCGCTCCCACCGGTTCGGGCAAGACGCTCGCGGCGTTCCTCTCCGCCATCGACGACCTGGTGCGCCAGGCGCTGCTGAACGGCGGCCTGCCGGACGAGACCGAAGTGATCTATGTCTCGCCGCTCAAGGCGCTGTCGAACGACGTCGAGAAGAACCTCTGGGAGCCGCTGGCGGGAATCCGGGAGGAGCTGGTCGCCCTGGGGCTGCCGGACGTGGAGATCCGCACCGCGGTGCGCACGGGGGACACGCCCGCCTCGGTGCGCACGGGCATGGTGAAGAAGCCGCCGCACATCCTGGTGACGACGCCGGAGTCGCTCTTCATCCTCCTCACCAGCGACGGCGGGCGCCGCATGCTCTCGACGGTGCGCACGGTGATCGTGGACGAGATCCACGCCGTGGCGGACGACAAGCGGGGCTCGCACCTGTCGCTGTCGCTGGAGCGGCTGGAGGCGCTGGTGGCCTCCCCCTTACTCCGCATCGGCCTCTCGGCCACCCAGAGCCCGATCGAAGAGGTGGCCCGCTTCCTGGTGGGCGCCGGCCACGTGGCGCCGGACGGCACGCCTGACTGCGTCATCGTGGACGCCGGGCACGGCCGCCGGCTGGACCTCGCCGTCGAGGTGCCAGCCTCTTCGCCGCTCGAAGCGGTAATGGCCAACGAGGTGTGGGACGAGTATTACGACCGGCTGGCCGAGCTGATCCGCGAGCACCGCACGACCCTGGTGTTCGCCAACACCCGGCGGCTGGCCGAGCGGGTCACCCGCCATCTCTCCGACCGGCTGGGGGAGGAGAAGGTGGCCTCCCACCACGGCAGCCTCGCCAAGGAGCACCGGCTGGAGAGCGAGCGGCGCCTGAAGGCCGGCGAGCTTTCGGCGCTGGTGGCGACGGCCTCCCTGGAACTGGGGATCGACATCGGTTCGGTCGATCTGGTCTGCCAGCTCGGCTCGACACGCTCGATCGCCACCCTCTTGCAGAGGGTGGGGCGCTCCGGCCACCAGCTCGGCGGCCTGCCCAAGGGGCGGCTCTTCCCCCTCACCCGCGACGAGCTCGTGGAGTGCGCGGCCTTGGTGGACGCCGTTCGCCGGGGAGAGCTGGACCGCCTGATCATCCCCGAGCGGCCGCTCGACATCCTGGCCCAGCAGATCGTGGCCGAGGCGGCGGTCGACCCCGAGGAGGGCTTGAAGGAGGACGACCTCTTCGCCATGGTCCGCCGCTCCTGGCCGTTCCGCAATCTCGAGCGGAAGGACTTCGACGAGGTGGTGGCGATGCTCTCGACGGGCTTCACTACCCGCCGAGGGCGGCGCGGCGCCTATCTCCATCACGACGCGGTGAACGGGGTGATCCGCGCCCGCAAGGGAGCGCGGCTGACGGCCATCACCTCGGGCGGCGCCATCCCCGACCTCGCGGATTATCAGGTGGTGCTCCAGCCGGCGGGCACCACGGTCGGCACGGTGCACGAGGACTTCGCGGTGGAGAGTCTGGCGGGCGACATCTTCCAGCTCGGCAACGCCTCGTGGCGCATCATCAAGGTCGAGCAGGGGAGGGTGCTGGTGGAGGACGCCAAGGGGCAGCCGCCCACCATTCCCTTCTGGCTCGGCGAGGCGCCGGCGCGCACGGCGGAGCTGTCGGTCGCCGTCTCCCGGCTGCGGGAGGAGGTCGGCGAGCGGGTGAAGGACGGCTCGCGGGCCGCGGCGGTCGAATGGATGGAAAGTGTGCTGGGATTGCCGCCCGCGGCGGCGGCGCAGATCGCCGACTATCTGACCGCCTCGCAGCTCGCGCTGGGGTGCATGCCAAGCCAGGAGACGCTGGTGACCGAGCGCTTCTTCGACGAGGCGGGGGACATGCACCTGGTGGTCCACGCCCCCTTCGGCAGCCGCCTGAACAAGGCCTGGGGGCTCTCCCTGCGCAAGCGCTTCTGCCAGACCTTCAACTTCGAGCTCCAGGCGGCGGCCACGGAGAACGCCATCATCCTCTCCCTGGGTCCCACCCACAGCTTCCCCCTGGAGGACGCCTTCCACTTCCTCCACTCCAACACCGTGCGCGGCGTGCTCACCCAGGCGGTGCTCGACGCGCCGCTCTTCGGCGTGCGCTGGCGCTGGAACGCCGGCCGGGCGCTCGCCATCCCTCGCTACAGAGGAGGACGCAAGGTGCCGGCGCCGTTGCTGCGGCAGCAGTCCGAGGACCTGATCGCCGTCGTCTTCCCCGACCAACTCGCCTGTCTGGAAAACATCGTGGGCGAGCGCGAGGTGCCGGATCATCCGCTGGTCGAGCAGACCCTGAACGACTGCCTCGAAGAGGCTATGGACATCGAGGGTCTGGAGGCGCTCCTGCGGCGGATCGAGGCCGGCGAGCTGACGCTCGTGGCCCGCGACGTCGTGGAGCCGTCGCCCCTCGCTCACGAGGTGCTCAAGGCGCAGCCCTACGCCTTCCTGGACGACGCGCCTCTCGAAGAGCGGCGCACCCAGGCGGTCGCCCTGCGGCGCTGGCTCGATCCGGAGACCGCCTCGGACCTCGGCGCCCTGGACGCCAGCGCCATCGCCCGGGTGCGCGAGGAAGCATGGCCGGATGCCGCGACGCCGGACGAGTTGCACGACGCCCTGCTGACGCTCGGCTTCGTGACGGTTGAGGAGGGCGTCCGCTCCGGCTGGGCGCGCCTCTTCGATCCGCTGGCCGCGGCCGGGAGGGTCGCGGTCGCCATGCTCCCCGATGGTGGGCCGCGTCTCTGGGTGGCGGCTGAGCGGCTGAGCCAGCTTCTCGCCGTTCACCCCGTCCTACTTCTGGAGCCCGCGATCACGCCGCCACCCCGTCTGGCCCGCGAGTGGACGCGGGAGGATGCGCTCGTCGAGCTGGTGCGCGGCCGGCTGGAGGGCCTGGGGCCTGTCTCCGCGGAAGCGCTGGCGGCGACTTTGGGCGTGCGCCGCAGCGCGATCGAGGTGGCCCTGGCGGCCGTGGAATCGGAGGGCTTCGCTTTCCGAGGCCGGTTCAATCCCGGAGCGACCCCGGGCAATAGCGAGGAGGAGTGGTGCGAGCGCCGGCTGCTCGCCCGCGTCCACCGCTACACCATGGACCGGCTGCGGCGGGAGATCGAGCCAGTCTCCCAGAGCGACTACCTGCGCTTCCTCCTCGCCTGGCAGCGGGTGGATCCCGACGAGCGGGCGGAAGGGCCGGAGAGCCTGAACGCGATCCTCGAACAGCTCGAAGGCTTCGAGGCCGCGGCGTCCGCCTGGGAGGGGGAGATCCTGCCGGCCCGCATGAAGGAGTACGACCCGTCGTGGCTCGACGCCCTGTGCCTCTCGGGCCGCTGGGTCTGGGGCCGGGCCACGGCGCCCGGTCCGAACGGCGGCGCCCGGCGCTCGGGTCCCGTGCGGGCCACGCCGCTCGCGCTGCTGTCCCGTGGCGGCCTGGAGAATTGGCGGGAGATCGCGGGGCCTGCCGATCCATCGGCGCTGGAGCTCTCGGGCGACGCGCGGTCGGTGTACGACCTGCTGAGCACTCGGGGAGCCTCCTTCTTCGGCGAGATCGCCCAGCGCGCCGGGCTCCTCCACACCCAGCTCGAAATCGCCCTCGGCGAGCTGGTGGCCTGGGGCCTCGTCACGTCGGACAGCTTCACCGGCCTGCGCGCTCTGCTGGTGCCCGCCCACAAGCGCCCACCCGTCGACCGCCGGAGGGGGAGCTCGATCTCTCTTTTCGGCATGGAGAACGCCGGCCGCTGGTCGCTGCTCCACCCGGCAATCCCGGAGATGCCTCTAGTGTCGGCAGCCCCTTCGCGGGAATCCGTCGAGGCGGTCGCTTGGAGCCTGCTGCGGCGCTACGGCGTCGTCTTCCGCCGGTTGCTGGAAAGGGAGACGCTGCTGCCCCCCTGGCGCGATCTGCTGATGGTCTTCCGCCGGCTGGAAGCGCGAGGGGAGATCCGCGGCGGCCGCTTCGTGGACGGCTTCTCCGGCGAGCAATACGCCCTGGCCGACGCCGTGGGGCGTCTGCGTGCCGTGCGCAAGCAGCCGAAGAAGGGCGTGCTGGTCTCCGTCTCCGCCGCGGACCCGCTGAACCTGGTCGGCATCGCCACCCCCGGCGATCGCATCCCCGCCCTGGCCGGCAACCGGCTCCTCTTCCGCGACGGCGAGCCCATCGCCCTCCTCGAAGGGCGCGAGCCCCGCTTCCTGCTGGATCTCGACCCTGCCACCCGCTGGCAGGTTCAGAGCGCCCTGGTGCGGCGGAGCGTGGCTCCGAAGCTGAAGGCTTATTTGGGGAGGTCGGCGTAGGGGCCCTCGGAAGTGGTCACCGCTGGGAGGCCTTCTCGTACAGAAGCCGAGCAACCAAGACCTCTCGTGAGAGTCCCAACGCTTCTCCTAGAGGAATCATCTCTCTGAGGATCTTTTTCGCCTGTCCTCGCTCTCCACTTGCCGAATACATCTCCGCCAAGTCAACCGAGACGAGGAAGACCTCGGTGCCAACCTGAAGGTCAAGGAAGGATTCGCAGGCTTCGTGAAGCGCCGACTTCCCTTCGGCGCAATGGCCGAGTTGGTTGGCGATCCGGCCTGCAATCCATTGCACCCGGGTCAGATCCATCCTTCCGAGATGTTCGTGTAGGTGCCGACTTTGTTCAGTAAGTTTTTGAGCTTTTGCAGGCGCCCCGCCTTGGAGAGCCCGAACAACCAGGTTGTGCGATCCCACAAATACGAGTCTCGAATCTTTCTGTGGGTCGAGCCGCGCGAGCCCCGCGCGCAGTACCGAAATCGCCTCCTGAGTTCGCCCATCTTCCCCAAGAATCATTCCTTTCAGAATCAGCGAAGCACCCTCCAGATGGCTGTCCTGCCCATCGCGATAAATCGCGATTGCTCTATCAGAAAGCTGCACGGCCTCCTGGTATCGGGCTTGGTCGCTGCGCAGGGACGCAGTAAATGTAAGGAGCTCTGTTTCCGTATACGCGTCTTCCCCCGCCAGCACGTGGTGAGACCAGGCTTGGTGAAGGGCTTGCTCCGCTCTCAAGTAATCCGATCCGATTCGAAACGCATTGGCCAGATAGGACCAGGCGAGGGCGCGTGCGTCTTCGACGACACAGGTTCCGTACCGCCCCAAATCGAGGTATTGGGATACTTCGACTGCTAGGTCCGCCATCTCTAGGGCAGTTGCCGGAGCTGAGATCCAGGCGTTCCGGCTGCCCGACCGAAGAAGTTGGCACAGCTTCAAAGAATGAAATCGTTCTTCTTCCGCGATCCGCCGGCGGCGCTGGGCGCCGGGTTCCCGCAGCAACTCGGTGAGTAGGCCTTCTGTGCTTCGCGGATCTTCGGCGAAACCGGCAAGCCGTTCGACGACCCGCTCGGCGGCGCGGTCGAACGCTTCGTCATAGCTGGGAGAGAACCAGGAATCCAGAAGCCGGAGGGCCTGCCCCATGGAGATCTCGTCGGCGCGGTCCCGGCACTCGGGGCAGGAGGAGAGGTGCTGGTCGGTCCGACGAGCCTCGTCGGAAGGTTGCTTACCGGCGAGGAATCGCTTCAGAGTGTCCCGATCGGGGTGGTCTGTCATGGCCCGGCTGGTCCGTGAGAGCCCGCCCAGCGCGGGCTCCCAGTCCTCAAGTTTACGCCAAGCTGGAGATCAGCGCGCCGAAGCGGTCGGGATCCACATTCCCTCCGGAGAGGACGATGCCGACCCGCCGGCCGGTCGCGTCCGGCAACTTGCCGTGCAGAAGGGCGGTGAAGGCGCGGTGCCTCCGGGCTCGACGACTAGCTTCATGCGTGAGGCGAGGAAGGCCATGGCCGCTCTCAGCTCCAGGTCGCTCACCGTGAGGATGCCCTGGGTGAGGGCGCGGACGATGGCGAAAGTACGCTCGGCGGGCCGCGTGGTCTGGAGGGCGTCGGCTCCAGCGAGCGTCTCATATCGTCCCCCGCCTCCGGCTCGACGCCCCAGGCCATTAAGGTGCCCAGGTGCTTGGATTAGGCCTTCTATAGTGCCCCAGTCGACGCGCTATGCTAATAAATGGAACGGCTCTAAATTTGAGGAAGGCGGAAAGCCCAGAATTGTTTTAGCGATTGCACGCCCTCCAGGGCTTGAGCTATTCGGAAAGATGCTTCTCAGCAGAATCAACGTGCTAGGGCATGCGAGACGCATTCAAGGGCAGGGCTCTGACTTTGCGATAAGCCGAATAGACCTCAGTGACTAAGGTCCTGAGAGAGATTGGAGCGAGAATACAGGCGGGAGAAGGGTGCCAGTCATCGCTTGATTTCCGCAAGGAGCTGACGCAAGAACAACAACTGGTACCGGTCCTTTGGACGATCGGCGTGCTCCTTGGTCTCGATGATCGTTTCGAGATCGAGAACACGCACGCGGAGCTCCGCGACCTCAAGCTCTCGGGATCTCTCTACCAGATCAGGGTAGGCGAGATTCTTCCCCACCGTAACGTAAGACATCGACCGTAACGTAAGACATCGACACGTCCACAGTTTGTATTCAGGAGGTGCATCCTCAGGGAGGCAAGTCGGGAGGCGTTGGGCTCGATTTGCCGGCCCGCGGGGTCGAAGTAATGCGCCTCCAACTCTTCTAAGGCCTTGGCTAGGCAGACATTGTTCTGCTCGGAGGCAAGGTAGACGATATCCACGTCTTCGGTGGCGAGGGGAGATCCCTGAAGGATCGCGGCGACTCCCCCAACGACGATGAACTGGACATCGTTACGGCTCAAGACTCTGAAAACCTCGTCAAACCGAAGCTCAGTAGCCATTCTGTGCGCGGATCCGGATGACGGTATTGATGAAATCCTGGGCGGCCTTCAGTCGCTCGGTCGGCGTTAGCTTGAGCCTCTCGCGGATCTGGCTGACGTCGCCCCAGTCCAGCCCAAACTCCGAGACCTCCAACTGATCATAGTCGGTGGGGATCCCTTCCATCTCCAGGTCTTTGGGCCGGCCGTCCCGTAGGTCCATGACTGAATCCTACCAAAGTTCGAGCGAGACAACGCTGACCGGGGCTCCACTGCATCCCAAACGACGTCGGTGCTCAGCAAGGTCTCGCGGCCCTTCAGGCCGCAGGGATGGGGTGTGCCCTTTTTCCCCAGGGCATCGGCCTCCGGCCTCGGCCCTGGGCTGGGTTCTCCCGACCCTTGGGCCGGCGGGAGGAAGGCCGAAACCATCCCGTTCCCCCTTGAGCTCGCCCCCAGCGTGCGCCATGCGGGCGTCGAAGCTGCGCTTCTCGCCCGGCTTCGGCGACCCAGCCGCCCCCGACAACTGGACCTAGGCCTTCGCCTGGGTCCTCGAGGACAAGGCCTCCTTCACGGCGGAGACGCTCGAGCGGGAGCTGACGGCCTACTTCAAGGGTCTCTCGATGGCCCGGAGACTACCGGCTTGCACGGATACCGGGAAAGAGATATAGTCCCCTTGAGGGGGCGCAAGGGTGATCGTCTCGTTTGGTGACAAAGCGACGGAAGACCTTTTCCACAACCGGCAGACCCAAAGGATCCGCCGCTACCCAATCGAGATTCTCCGGCCTGCGCTGCAGAAGCTCGATATGCTCAACTCCTCTCGCGACGTGAGGGATCTCCTCTCACCTCCGGGGAACCGGCTCGAGCTCCTCAAAGGAGACCTCCAGGGTTACTACAGCATGCGAATCAACGAGCGTTGGCGCCTTATCTTTCAGTGGCAGGGGGCGGACGCTCACGAAGTGCGGATCGTGGATTACCATCGCGGCTAAAAGGCGAGAACATGCTACCCGAAAACCGTATCCCAAGCCATCCAGGCGAGATCCTTCAAGAGCAGTTTCTTGAGCCGCTGAGGCTCACCCAGGTTGCACTCTCAGAACACCTTGGAGTCCCGGTCCAGCGGATCAACGAGATCGTTCGCGGCAAGCGCGGCGTTACCCCTGAAACCGCCTGGCTTCTGGCCCAGGCGTTCGATACGACTCCGGAATTCTGGATCAGTCTTCAGACAAACCATGATCTGGCGGTGAACCGTCCCAGCAAAGCGATTTCCCCATTGCGGAAAGCCGGCTAAATGCACCTGCTCTACTGCGTGACCTCAGTCGAGCCTCTCGGGGGTTATCGACTGCGGGTCGGCTTCGATAACTGTGTGCGGATCCGGATGGCGGTATTGATGAAATCCTGGGCGGCTTTCAGACGCTCTGTCGTTGTCAGTTTGAGCTTATCGCGGACGATGCGTCAGGCCGCTGTCCTCCTCGCCTTTCTCGCCCTGCTATCGGGCGTCGCACGCGCCGAGGGGCCGGGTGTGAAGCCCTCCTTCACTTGGCCCTTACCCGAGGGTTGGAAGGCCGAAACCATCCCGTTCCCCCTTGAGTTCGCCCCCGACGTGCACCATACGGGCGTCGAGGAGCTGCGCTTCTCGCCCGGTTTCGGCGACCCAGCCGCCCCCGACAACTGGACCTACGCCCTCGCCTGGGTCCTCGAGGATAAAGCCTCTTTCACGGCGGAGACGCTCGAGCGAGAGCTGACGGCCTACTTCAAAGGCCTCTCGATGGCTGTCGGGTCGAAGAAGTTCTCCTTCGACACGAACCACTTCTCCGCGCATATCCGTCCGCGTCCTGCCGCTGGCGCCTCGGAAGCCCGGGAGCTCTTCGGCACCGTCGAAACCTACGACTGCTTCCGGACCGGAAAGCCGATCACCTTGCACGTGGTCGTCCGCATCGTGGCGTGCGAGGCTGGGCGACCGGGCGCGATGCTCGTCGCTACCTCGCGGATCGAGGAGGGAGAGGCGAACGAGAAGGGAAGTCCGATCTGGTCGGGTCTGCGCCGGCTCCTCGACGACTTCCGTTGCGGCGGATAGATCTCAGGAGAGGGGTGCTCCCAGTGGATCCTCGCAGCCCTCGTCACTCCGTGCCTCCGTCGCCCCGATGTGCCAGGCGGAAGGCGAATCGGGGGCGGCCGGCGTAGGGATCAGGCTTTCTCGTAGAGGAGGCGGGCCAGAAAGACTCCCTTGGAAAGTCCCAGTCCCTCTCCGAGAGGTATGAGCTCACCGAGAACTTCTTTCGCCTGACTTCGGCTTCCACTCTGTGAATAAACCCTGGCCAGGTCGAGCGAGACAAAGAAGAACTCGGCCCCTGCCTGGAGGTCAAGGAAGGATTCACGGACTCCATCAAGCACGATCTTCGCTTTAGCGAAACGGCCGAGCTCGTTGGCGATCTTGCCTTCCAGCCATTGCGCTCGGGCCAGATCCATCCTGCCGAGATCTTGGTGCAGGTGTCGATTCTTCTCCAACAGCTCAAAGGCTTTTCCCGGCGCTCCGGACTCCGAGACGAATCCAATCAGGTTATGCCTCCCGGCAAAGACAAGCCTCGGGTCTTTCTGTGGATCGATGTGCTTGAGGCCCATCCGCAGCAACGGAATCGCCTCCCGGCTTCTGCCGTCCTGGCCGAGAGTCAGCCCCTTCAAAATCAGGGCGGCACCTTCAAGATGGGAATCCTGCCCTTCACGGTAGAGAGCGATGGCCCGATCAGTGAGCTGTACGGCTTCTTGATAGCGAGCCTGGTCTCTTCGGAGTGAAGCCGTGAGGACGAGGAGTTCGGTCTCCGTATAGGCGTCCTCTCCTGCCCGCACGTGATGCGACCATGCCTGCTCGAGAGCTTGCTCGGCTCTGCGGTAGTCCGATCCAATCCGGAACGCATTGCCCAGATAGGACCAGGCGAGGGCGCGGGCGTCTTCTACGACGACGGTACCGTACCGCCCCGTATCTAGATATTGAGTCACCTCGACCGCCAGGTCCGCCATCTCCAGAGCCATGGAAGGAGCCGAGGCCCAGGCTTTCCGGCTGCTTGACTGGAGGAGCTGGCACAGCTTGAGAGAGTGAAATTTTTCGTCGTTGACGATTCTGTGGCGTCGGCCGGGTGCGGCCTCCCCTAACAACTCGGTGAGAAGACCTTCCGTGCTTCGTGGATCTTCGGCGAAGCCGGCGAGCCGCTCGACAACCCGCTCAGCAGCGCGGTCGAGCGCTTCGTCATAGCTGGGAGAGAGCCAGGAATCCATGAGCCGGAGGGCCTGCCCGGTGGAGATCTCGTCGGCACGATCCCGACAGTCGGAGCAGAAGGAGAGATGTTGAACGGTCCGTCGAGCGTCGCCGGACGACTGCTCGCCGGTGATGAATCGCTTCAGCGTCTCCCGATCCGGGTGGTCTGTCATGGCCAGCTCAACCCAGAAAGCCGCCGGACGGCTCCGTCCGAGCGCGGCCTCCCGCCCTCTCAGTCTACGCCAGGCCGGAGATCAGCGCCCCGAATCGCTCAGGATCGACGTTCCCACCGGAGAGGACGACGCCGATGCGCCGGCCTGCCGCGTCCGGAACCTTGCCGTGCAGGAGGGCGGCGAAGGCGGCGGTGCCTCCGGGCTCGACGACCAGCTTCATGCGCGAGGCGAGGAAGGCCATGGCCGCTCTCAGCTCCAGGTCGCTCACCGTGAGGATGCCCTGGGTGAGGGCGCGGACGATGGTGAAAGTGCGCTCGGCGGGCCGGGTCGTCTGGAGGGCATCGGCGATGGTGTTCGGAAGGGGGATGGAGACGGGCTCGCCCTGCTCCAGAGACCGCTTCATGTCGTCCCCCGCCTCCGGCTCGACACCCCAGAGACGGATTTCGGGGCGCACTCCGCGGGCGGCCACGGCGCTACCGGAGAGGAGGCCGCCACCGCCACAGGGAGTGACGATTAGATCGAGGTCCGGCACGTCCTCCAGAAGCTCCAGAGCGAGGGTCCCCTGGCCGGCGATGATCGCGTCGTCGTCGAACGGAGGAACGAGGATGGCCCCCTGCTCGTCCTGGATGCGGCGGGCGATTTCTTCACGGCTCTCGCCACCGATACGGTCATAGAGCACGACCTTCGCGCCGTAGCCCCGGGTAGCCGCCACCTTGAGGGCTGGGGCGTCCAGAGGCATGACGATGGTGGCCGGCATCCCGAGCTCCCGCGCGGCCAGGGCCACGGCCTGGGCGTGGTTGCCTGAGGAAAAGGCCACGACGCCACGGGACCGTTCCTCGGAGCTGAGAAGAGTCAGACGCGAGAACGCCCCCCGGGCCTTGAAGGCTCCCACCCGCTGGAAGATCTCGCATTTGAAGAAGACTCCGGCGCCGACCCGCTCGTCGATCAGATGCGACGTCAGCACCGGGGTGCGGTGAACATGGGAGGCAATCCGCTCGCGGGCCGCCTGAATGTCGGCGAGGGTGATGCTAAGGGGGCTGAGGGGGGTAGGCATGGCGGGCGCAAGCTTACCCGACCTTCGCCTCCGGTTTCGACGCCTCGGCCGCCCGCACCTTGAGCGACTTTGCCTCGATGAAGATGCGGCCGACCTCGGGATGCCGCTCTCGCACGTCGTGCTCCAGGCACTCGATGGCCGCCGTGATCTGAGCGGCGGTGGCGTCCGGGCGGAAATCGATCTCCAGGTTCAGCAGGACCTCGTTCGGCCCGAGGTGCATGGTCAGAGGAGGCTTGACCTCCACGACGGCGGGAATGGCATTTGCCAAGACCCTGATGCTTTCCACCACTTCCGGGTCGGCGCTCTCGCCCAGCAGCAGGCGCTTGCTCTGGTAGACCAGGAACAGGGCCACGCCCGCCAGGATCAAGCCGATCACGATCGAGGCGATACCGTCAGCATAGGGAGTCTTGAGCCACTGGCCCAGGGCCACGCCGGCGAAGGCGACGACCAGGCCGGCCAGCGCCGCTGAATCCTCGAACAGCACGGTGAGGATCGCCGGGTCCTTGCTCGTGCGGGCCGCTTTCCAAAGGCCGTCCTTGCGGATCTCGGGCAGGATCGGCCGGATGGAGAGGACCCACGACACGCCCTCGCTGACGAAGGCGCAGCCGAGGACGCCGTAGCTCCAGGCGAGGTCCTTCAGCGGATGAGGATGCAGAAGATGGGTGATTCCCTCGTAGACGGACATCCCGCCGCCGACGCCGAAGAGGGCCACGGCGACGATCAGGCTCCAGAAGTAGAGCTCCTTGCCGTGGCCGAACGGGTGGCCGGCGTCCGCCGGCTTGCGGCTCTTCTTCATGCCGAGAAGCAGCAGGATCTCGTTGCCGGTGTCCACCAGGGAGTGGATCCCCTCCGACAGCATGGCCGAGCTGCCGGTGAAGCCGGCGGCCACGAACTTGGTGACGGCGATCAGCAGGTTCGCGACCAGCGCTCCATAGATGGCGAGGTGTCGATCGTCGTGGGATTCCGGCATGGGGGGACAGGTTCTCTCTCGCGTCGCGCCTGGCGGAGGTTCCTGCAAGCTGCGGGCCGGAGAAAAAAGAACAGGCCCGGGATGCCCCGGGCCTTGGGGGAGAGACAGGAAAATCCTAGAGGGCGTCGAAGCCGGCTCGCGTCACCCGCTCGTTCTGCAGCCGCCGCAGGATGCCGCCGACCAGGCGGAGCACCTCGAGGGTGGCCTGATCGCGTTCCAGGGCGTCCTGGAGAAGGTGGAGGGCCGAGAGCGCCTCACGCTCGACACCGAGGACGCGGAAGCTGGCCACCATCTCGGAGACCATTCCACGCACCTCAGTGGTACGGCTCTGTTGCAACCAGATGCCGGCGAGATCGAGCGAGGTGAGAGCGGCCTCATAGCCCAGGCCGGCGTTGTCGAAGTCCTCACGGGCCTGCTGAAGGGTGACCTCGGCGGCGGCCAGGTCACCCAGGCCGGCGGCGATTTCGCCCTCGAGGCGATGCAGCTTGATGACGTCTACCCATACGGCGTGGGCGGCGTAGAGGGGCCGCATCCGCTGAAGATGACGTTGGGCCTCGACGTATTCGCCGAGCTCGACGCGGAACAGGAGGATGTTGTGCAGAGTATGGAACACCAGCTTGGCATCCTTCGTCCGGTCGATCATCGAAAGGCCGCGGGCCAGGAGCTGGAGCCCCTCTTCGGGCTTGCCGGCATAACCGGTGTAGAGGCCCTTCAGCAGCACGATGCGGCCGACCTCATGCAAGTCACTGAAGCGGCGGTGAATCGCGTAGGCGAGGTCGAGCATGTGGAACGCCTCTTTGAAGCGCCGCTGGTCGCAGAGCAACGAGGCGTTGAGGTCGGCGATGCGGGCGTAGAGAAGCGGATCGCCGGTCCCGTGAGCGTGTAGCTCCAGAGCCAGGCCCATGGCGGCCTCCGCCTGCGCGAAATCGTCGGTGACGCGGTAGGCGTTGGCCAGCTCGGCCCAGGCGCGGGCCTGCATGTCGGTTCTGCGCTCGGCGCCATAGACTGCCGGGTCGAGGCGGTCGGCTGCCACCCGGGCGAGGTCCGCGAGGCGCAGCATGCCGGCATGATCGGTGTATCGAAGGGCGCGGCTCTTCTCCAGGAGGCTCTCACAGAGCCCCCAGGTGATCTCGTCGGGCAGCGACGGAGCTTCCTGGCTCTCCAGGGTCTGAAGGATCTTCTCGGACTTCGGAACGGCCGCCTCGCGCTCGGAGCCCAGGCGGCTCTCCACCTCCAGAGCCTTGGCGAAAGCTGCCGCGATCGCACGGTCGTAGGCGGAGCTCTCCTCGGCCGAGAGTTGAATCTCTGGCCCGTCTCCCGGCGTGAACATCGCCGTCGCGAGTGGCGACACTTCCTGCCGGCAGCAGTCACAGCCCCCCAAAAGGTGGGCCACTGCCGATTTCATCTCCCGGGGGGGAAGCTGGTTGAGCAGAAATCCCTCCAGGGTTTCGCGGTGTGGATGCTCGCTCATCCGTATCTCCTCAGATCAGTGCAGCAAAAATGTAATCGTATTCTCGCATATCCAGAGGATTAATGTCTTCCCCGGGACTAATTCTGGGTACTAACGGGAGCCGCCGGTACCGGAGCATTGAGCACGATGCCGTTGGGGTCGATGCCAAATCCCCGCTCCCCGGGGTCGGACGAGCTCTTGCTGAACCAGCGGGTCACCGTATTCACGGCGGTGTGGGCTCCCGGCACGACGTTCAGGACGGCTCCCCAGAAGCTGGCGAAACGGTCCATGGCGGTCCGGTCCGCGGCGGCTGCTGGCTGTGCTCCTATGATTGCCAGCGTTAGAACGAGCGCCAGTGAGGCAACTCCTTGGCGAGCGGTTCTGCGGGACATCTCCTCCTCCTTTCGCGAGCCGTCCGGTGCCGGGTTCAGGTCCGGCCCCTCCTTGCCGCAACGTCAAGTTGCGGTCCTTCAGGCTCTGGATCTCATGTTTTCCTGTTGCGCCGCCGCCTCCCCTCCCAGGGCTGTCGGTCACGCCTCAGGCAGGCTATACGTGCATCTATGATCTAGAGTGTCGCTCGCGAGGAAAAGCGGGCCATCTTCAGCGAACTTCTTTTTTTCTCTTGCCGGCCACCCCCCGAAGCCAGAGGGTCGAAGGCTCCGTAAGGGGCTGGATTGTAGCAGGAGAGTCAACGCTGGCCAGTACTTACAACTTTGTTACGGCCGCCTTACGCCGGAGCTGTAGCACCTGGACGTCCGGGTCCACCACGACCTTCTCGGGCTGGAAGGCGCAGGCGATCTCCACGGTCTTCTCCTCGCCGGCGCCGAGGACGACGGTGGCGCGGGCGTCCCGGTACCCGGGTTCCGGCTTGCCCTTGGCGGTGAAACGGTCTTTCTGGGTGGTGGCCGCGACGGTGACCGGCATCCGGCCGGTGCCGGCGTTCTTCACCCGCACGGTCACCTTCCAGCTCCCTCCCGGCGTGCGGCTGGCGCTGGCGCCGGCGAGCTGGTACTCGGGCACCACCACCTGGTGGAACCACTGGCGCACGAAGTCGTCGTAGCCCGCCGGATCGGCCGCATAGGGGCGCAGGGCGGCGGTGAAGTCCTGCAGGACGGGGTAGTCGGGACCATTGCCCCAGTCGTCGATGAACTTGCGCAGGCCTGCCAGCATGCGCTCGCGCCCCAGCCGCTGCTCCATCATCCAGAAGACCCAGCCCCCCTTGTCGTAGGTCACCGTCTGGTCGCCGGTATGGGTTCCGTCGACTTTGACCAGCGGACGCTCGGCGTCGGCGCGGCGAGCGTTGCCATAGCCTTCCTCAATGCGCTTCATGAACTCCATGCGCGCCTGGTCGCCCTTGACCTGCTCGGTGAGCAGGGCGGTGGAGAAGTGCGCCATCCCCTCGGAGAGGAGATCCCCTCCAGGGCCCTTGCCGGGAGTCAGGAGGTTGCCCCACCACTGGTGGGCGCTCTCGTGAGCCGTGACCAGGAAGACGGCGTCGGTCTTGACGTCGCTCTTGGTGAGGAAGCCGATCCCTTCCGAGAACGTGATGTCGGTGGGAAACCCCTGGGCGTAGTAGGCGAGCCCGGGGAACTCCGAGAGCTTCAGCTCGCGCCAGGGGAAGGGCCGGAACCACTCCGAGTAGTAGCGCCGGGCGGCGTCCAGGGTACTGCTCATCTCGCCGAGGTTCGTCTCGTGCCCGGGGTGGTAGAAGATCGTCGTGTTCTTGCCCTGGCGCACGTTCCAGCGTCCGCCCACGACGTTGAAGAAGCGCACGGGGTAGTCCGTCTTCCAGACCACCGTGCGCTCGGCGCCCGCGACCTTGTCGCTCTCCTTCACTCCCACGGAGTTGAAGGTGTAGCCGGCCGGGCCGGTGACGGCGACGCGGGCGGTGAACGAATGGCTGGCGCCGAAGGCGACCTCGGTCTTCCCCTTGTAGAAGTCGTCGGGGTAGACCTTGCTCTCATAGTTGGTCTCGTCCTTCCTGCCGACGTCCTCCATGTAGCCCACCACCGGCACGAAGCTGGGGTTGAAGCTGGTCAAGACCACTCCAGACGGCAGGATGAACTCCATCGCGCCGCCGCCATTCTTGGTGATGCCGCGGGGAAAGCTCTCCTCGAAGTCGAAGCCGAGACGCACGCGGTCGCCCGGCTTCAAGGGCGCCGGCGGCGTGAAGACGTAGAGCCCCGTGCGGTTCTCGGGCTTGTAGGGCTTGCCACCCAGGGTCCAGTGAATCTTCCGCCAGTTGAAGCCGCCACTGAGGGCGAACTGCCGGAGCTCCTGATCGTGGTCGTTGAGCAGCTCATAGCTGCCCCGGCTGTGCAGCCAGCGGCGCTCGGGCGCGACCTTGAGGTCGACGTCGACGTCGGCGATCGCCGGCTGTGGCGCGTCCTTCCAGGTGGCCAGGTTCTGCTTCCAGTAGTCGTGCGCCTTCTTCTCGGCGAACCCGCCCTGGAAGCCGTCCTGCACGGCGAGGCCGAGGACGGTGCCAAGCACGAGCGGCACCAGGACGAAGGGGGCGAGGCGAGTCACCCCGCGCCAGAAGGGCGCCGGTTGCATCCGGTTGACGCGGCCGATGGCGTCCGCCTGGCGCCGGCCATAGGCGCGCACCGCCACGGCCACCAGCAGCACGGCGACGCTCAGCGCCAGGAGCCGGTTGAGCAGCAGGGCCTTGCGGTTCATCTCGAAAAGCCCGAGGTCGCTCCATTGCAGCGTGCTCCAGATCCACCAGTTCCAAACCCAGTTCATGTGACCTTTGAACTGGAGGTAGAAGGTCAGCACGATCACTCCCAGGCCGACCCCATAGGTCAGGTAGCGCTGGCCGCCGACGGCCTGGACCGCGACGATGAAGCAGGTCCACAGGATGAGCGTCGGCCCCAGCAGGCCGCCCCAGACGATCAGATAGGGACCGAGAGCGAGCCCCACCTTCCCCTGAATGAGAATGGCGATCGCGCAGCCGAGGAAGGTCGCGGCGATCATCACCCCGCCCACCAGGCTGTTGGCGAGCGCCTTGCCGGCGAGGAACGAGGCCGTGCGGGTCGGGGACGAGAAGGAGATGGGGGCGAGGCCGGAGGTCCACTCGCGCTCCAGCGACTCCACCGTGTAGAACATCAACAGCAGGCAGAGCAGCACGGAGAGAGTGTTGAAGCTGCCCACCGCCGTGAGACCGGGCGTCAGGAGGACCTCGGTCTGGAACGCCCCCAGGGTGAGCAGGCTCGTTCCCAACGTCTGAAGCAGGATGAGCGCTCCGAAGAGATACAGGCCCGGGGAGGCCAGGAGATTCTTGAGCTCGGTCATGGCCACGAGGCCGATGCCCCGGAAGAGGCCGACGTCGCCGCTGCGCGCTCCCGTCTCCGAGAGGGCGCGCACGGGCGGCGCGAGCGCCATGCCATTCGTGGCCGGGACCTCCAGGGAGCGCCGGCGGCGCCAGCCGCCCTCGGACACCGCTTCCCCCTGCAAGTGCGTCGTCATGTGCCGCTGGGCGAGGGAGACCCCCAGCAGCCCCAGGCCCAGGAAGGCCAGGCGGGAAAGGACGAATGGCAGGTCGAGCCCGATCGGCGTTTTGTTGTAGAAGGCCGCTCCGCGGTCCGCCTTGAGCCAGGTCTCGTTGAGCCAGCGGAAGCCGGCCGGGTCGACCAGCATCAGGGCCTGGTTGATCCGCGGATCGAGCCAGGTGGGCGCCCAGTTCCAGAGGAAGAAGCCGCAGAGCAGGAGGACGGCCGTGGGGAAGAGGAAGACGGCGGTCGGCTTGCGCCAGCGCTCGCCGAGATAGAACGCCGTGCCGAGATAGAAGACGAGGGCCGGCAGGGCGAAGACGATCACGGGGCGCACGTAGTTGACGAGGTGGAAGGGACCCTGGATCTCGGCCGCCTTGGCGTTGGGCACCAGGTGATTGAAGAACATCGCCATCAACAGGTGGATGCCGAAGACGGCCACGAACCCGGTGAGGATGGCGAGGAACTTTCCCCACACGTACTCACCCGGGCGCAACGAGGTGGAGTGGAGGATCTCGCCCACCCGGGCCTCGTCGTCGGAGATCACCGCCATGCCCGAGGCGATACAGGCGAAGAAGGAGTAGAGGATCGTCACCAGCGTCACGAGCAGGAAGGCGAAGTTGAACTCGGACGTGATCCACGCCTTGGTGCCGCCCACCGTGGAGTCGCCCGAGGAGATCGACAGGCCGCCGGTGGAAAACAGCCCGGTCGTGAGGAGCAGGATGCCGACGAGGAACCAGAAGAGGGGGCGCTTGAAGGTATGGGCCAGCTCCATCCCGAAGATGGTTCGGGCGCGGGAGAAAGCCGGGCTCACGCGGCCCCTCCCGCCGATCCCGCCGCCGATCCCGCCGATATCGTCCCCGGCTGCTGCGGGCGCTCGTAGGGCTGGGGCCGACCCGGTTGCGCCGGCTGCATCGGCTGACTACCGTCCTGCATCAGCAGCAGGTAAGCGTCCTCCAGCGTCGCGGGCACGGGCTCGAAGCCGGCGGGGGCCTCACCCGTCGGCTGGTAAATCCGCACCCGGTTCTTGCCCTCGACCAGCACGGCCTGGGTGACCCGCAGCCGGTTGCGGACCTCGTCCATCTCCTCGCGCGACACCCGTCCCTCGAAAATCCTGCCGTCGATCGCTTCCCGGGCCTCGGACGGCGAGGTCTGCGCCACCAGCCGGCCCTTGCGGATGACGGCGAAACGGGGGCAGAGCACGGCCACGTCCTCCACGATGTGGGTGGAGAGGAGCACGATGCGGTCGGCCGCGAGCTCGGCCAGCAGGCGGTAGAAGCGCAGCCGCTCCTCGGGATCGAGGCCGGCCGTGGGCTCGTCGACGATGATCAGCCGCGGATCGCCGGCGATGGCCTGGGCGATGCCCAGCCGCTGGCGCATGCCGCCGGAGTAGGTCTTCACCTTGCGCTTCGCGGCGGAGGAGAGGTTGACCCGCTCGAGCAGGTCGGCGACCAGGGGCTTCAGTCCCCCGGGCGCCTCCACTCCCTTGAGCTGAAGCAGGTAGGAAAGCATCTTCTCCCCCGTCAGGTGCGGGTAGAAGCCGAACTCCTGGGGGAGGTAGCCAAGCCGGCGCCGCACCTGCTCGGGGCGGGCCAGCACGTCCTCGCCGTCCAGCGTCACCTCGCCCGAAGTCGCCTCCAGCAGGCCGGACAGGATCTTCATCAGCGTCGACTTGCCCGCGCCGTTGGGGCCCAGCAGGCCGAACATGCCCGGCGGCACGTCGAGGTTGATGCCCTGGAGGGCCATGACCTTACCGGGATAGATTTTCACGAGGTCGCGGATCGTCAGCATGGGGGGATCTCCTGATTTCCGAGGCGCGACGATGGCCTCGTCCTGCACTCATACGAAGAGGAAGGGGCGAAGGTTACGGAATGCTCGCCGGCTCGGGTCAGGTTATCCTCTTCCGGCGCCCATGACCGCCGACCCGCGAGCGATCCCGAGCGACCCCCTAGGAGAAAATTCCATGACCCTGAAGCTCAAGACCGTCGTCCCCACCCTCCTGGTAGCCGCCCTGGCCGCCGGAGCGTCCTCCCTGTTGGCCGCCGAGGCCGCCGGCGCCGCCCCGGCCGCCAAGCCGGACCTCGCCGCCTGGCACAAGGAGCTCGACACCTGGAAAAAGGAGCGGACCGAAGGCCTCAAGCGCGAGGACGGCTGGCTCACCCTCGTCGGCCTCTACTGGCTCAAGCCGGGCGACAACCGCTTCGGCAGCGATCCGGGCAACCCGGTCATCCTGCCCAAGGGCAAGTCCCCGGCCGTCGCCGGCACCCTGGTCCGCGAGGGCGAGGCCGTCACCCTCAAGGTGGAGCCCGGCGTCGACCTCACCGCCGACGGCAAGCCGGTGACCGCGAGCCTTCCCCTGGCGACGGACGCCAAGGGCAAGCCCACGGTGCTCGAGCTCGGCTCCCTCTCCTTTTACGCCATCAAACGGGGGGACCGCATGGGCGTGCGGATCAAGGACAAGCAGAGCCCGGAGCGGCTCGCCTTCAAGGGCGTCGACACCTTCACCCCGGACCCCAAGTGGCGCGTGGTCGCCCGCTTCGAGCCCTACCAGGACAAGAAGATCGCCATCACCAACGTCCTGGGCCAAGTGTCCAACGATCCCTCGCCGGGCGCCGTGGTGTTCGACTGGCAGGGCAAGACCTACCGGCTGGACGCCCTGGGTGATCCCAAGGAGGGGCTCGAGCTCATCTTCGGCGACGCCACCAACGGCCGGCTGACCTACGGCGCCGGCCGCTTCCTCGACACCGGCGCGGTCAAGGACGGCACCGTGGTGGTGGACTTCAACACCGCCTACAACCCGCCCTGCGCCTTCACCGCCTTCGCCACCTGCCCGCTACCGCCGGCCCAGAACAAGCTCGCCCTCGCCGTCGAGGCCGGGGAGAAGAAGTTCGCGGGCGGCCCGGAGCACTGAGGTCCATGGACCGGATCGAAGCCCATCGATCCTTCTTCGCGAGTCTGATCACCGCCTCCGTCGGGCTGCCTCGCGGCAGCCGGCTCGAGGCGGCCTTCGCTTCCACTCCTCGGGAGCGCTTTCTCGGTCCCGGGCCTTGGAAGGTTTTCACCGCGGCGGGATATATCGAGACGCCGGCGGACGATCCGGCTTTCCTGTATCAGGACGTCACGGTCGCGCTGAAGGCGGAGAACCAGATCAACAATGGCCAGCCGGTTCTGCATGCCGTTTGTCTCGCGGCTCTGAACCCGAAGGAGGGCGAGGCCGCCGTCCACATCGGCGCCGGCTCGGGCTATTACACGGCCCTGCTGGCGCAGCTCGTGGGCCCCTCGGGATCGGTCGACGCCTTTGAGATCGAGCCGGACCTGGCGCAGCGGGCGGCGGCGAACCTGGCGGATTTTTCCAATGTGAAGGTTCATCCCCGGTCGGCGTCCGAGGGCGCGCTGCCGGAGTGCGACGCGATCTATGTCAGCGCCGGAGCCACGGGTCCGTTGGATTCCTGGCTCGACGCCCTGCGGCCGGGCGGGCGCCTGCTGGTACCGCTGACGCCGGCTCAGGGCGCCGGGGCCATGCTCCTGGTGACACGCACGTCGCCGGATTGCTTCGACGCCCGGTTCGTCTGCCGCGCCTTATTCATCCCTTGCGCCGGCGCCCGCGACGAGGAGACGGGGAAGAGGCTGACGGAGGCGTTCCAGCGCGAGGATTTCAAGGATGTGAAGTCCCTGCGCCGCCACACGCCGCCGGATGAATCCTGCTGGTGCGCGGGACCGGGCTGGTGGTTGTCGACCGCCGGGAATTCGTGATCGGAACTGAAAAAGGGCCTGACTTAGAAGATGTCTCAAAAGTGGTTGACGACGACGCCTATTCCGCCAGGGATTGAAATCACCTGGCTACCCTCTGTAGTCCCTACGGGACATGGGAAGAACGGATAGCAGTCCCGGAGGGGACAAGCGTCGGTAGCCAGGCGATTTCAATCCCTGGCGACGCAGGCGTGGCTGTCGCTCCTTATGAGACACCCCGAGACACCCCCGGAGAGGTTCGCTACGTCCCGCCATTCACTTTCATGATGGGCCGGGCTTCGAGGATCACCTTTGAAAGCAACTGCCGGGTGTCGCCCTCACGCCGCGCGAGCTCGGTCTTACAGATTTCCAGCACGCGTGGATCGCGCCTCGCGGTTGTACGTAGCGACCAGGCGGCGACGAGCCCGATGGACACCTTCAGCTTCTCCGTGTTCCGGTCCAGAAGTGCCCACGGCAGGCAATCGATGATCTTGGCCACGTATTCTTGCCGGCCGCTGGCGAAGAACGCGCCCCAGAGGAGATCGAGTGAGCTTCCGGAATCGACGGGAATCTCCTGCAGCGGCCGCGATGGCGTCGCGAGGAACTTGGTCACGGCCTTCGCGGTGCTCGCCTTGGTTTCTTTCTGAGGAACCTGCTCCAGGATCGCTTTGGCCTGTGGGATGTTGGCAAACCAGAGGGCCTGCCACAGGCAAGCCCTCGCGCCGTCGTCGAGCTTCCAGAAGGCCGGAGCCCATCCCTTGAGGCGGTCCGGGTTGTCGTGGAAGACCTGCGACAGGAAACCGGCCGCCGCCATATGCCCGAGCGCCAGCGAGCCGTCGTTCTGCATCTGTGAGATCAGCGCCGGAATGCCATCCGGCTGGGGTTTCACATAGTAGAGCAAGAACGCGCCGGGTTCGTAGGCCTTTTCGTCCTTTTGTGGCGGGCTCTCGATCGTCTTCGGTTTGCGCTCGCCGCGGAGCGCCGCCTCGGAGCGCTCTTTGACATCCTTGATCGTCTGCGATCCCGGATCGGTCTTTAGATACTCGTTCGCTTGCGGTATGACTTTGTCGAACTGGCCCAGTTGGTAGTAGGTGAGGGCGAGGTAGTAGCGAATCAGGGGGGGCTTGTCTTTGCCGCTGAGCTTCATCGCCCGAAGCAGCTCGACCTCGGCTTCGGCTGGATGGCCCGACGTCGCGTAGAGCTGGCCGAGTTGCAGCGGCGGCAACAGCTTGTCCGGTTGCAGGCGCTCAGCTTCCTTCAAGTGAAGCACGGCCTTGTCCCAGGCTCCTTTCACGTCCAGGTTGTGCCCCATCCGATAGGTTTCGCCCAACCACATCTCGAGAACGAACTCATGAGGAGATTCCTGAAGATCCTTGACGAGGTGCGCTTCAATGGACCGAAAGAGCGCCTCGGCCTGCGCCCGTTCCTCGGGTGTGTTGACGCGCGGCGGATAGCCATTGGCGATGCTGGAGAGCTTCGCGAGATCCTTCCCGAGCTGGTCCGCCGGCGGCGGCTCCGCGGCCCAGGCCATGCCGGCGGCGCTGGCTACGACGGTGAGAAGAACAGCGATGATCCGTTCCGTCAGTCGTCGGTTCACGAGATCTCCTTCCAAGACTCTCCGGGACGCGCCCGAAGAATGATCTTTGGCCGTCTCTGGTGAGCTCAGCCGCCGAGTTGTGGATCCGAATCTCGTCCCAGGATACCGCACGGGCTCCGCCCCTACAAGGGACACGAGCGGCGCCGCCTGACCCGGGCGGCATCGCAGGTTCTCCAGTCCCGGGGTTCCATGGGGGCCAGATCACATTTGCCGTGAAGCGGCGGTAATGACGGGCAGCAGCCTTCCAGGACACCGGCGGCAACGACCCGTTGCCGCCGGTGGGATCTCGGCCCTGTCGTGCAGGCCGCCAGGATTCAGCGCGAGGTCATTCCCGTGGCACCGAGGGGTCCTGAGTGGCGGGGAACGGGAGAGTCCACAAATAGGTGGTCACCACCGGCCGGGGGCTATTGTCGCAGCGATAGATCCCGTAGCCGTCATCGCCATCGCAGCCGTGCTGCCTGTAGATGAAGGCCCGCGGAATGTTGAAGCCGCTGAGGATATGGTAGCCCCCGCCCCCCATCTCGATGAGGAGGTTCTTGATCCGCACCCGCTGAGTGCTCTCGGTGAGCGTGCTGCCGGAGACCCTCCAACCGAACTCGGTGACCCACATGGGTTTGTAGCCGTTGCGGGGATTGAACCGCCGGATGATGTTCACGATCCGGTCGTGGATATCCCAGGCTACGTCCTCGCTATGGGCATCGGCTCGAGTGGTGGCGTGATGGAACGACACCACGTCCAGGAAATCGGAGGCGTTGCCGTCGGGGAAGAAGGTCTGGTCGAGTTGCTCCCAGATGGCCACTGACTGCGACGTGCTCTTCGACATGGCCGGACCGACGACGAGCGTCCCGGGTGCATTGGCGCGGATGATGCGCGCTGCCTCCGCGAGATAGTCGACGTATCGCGGATAGGTGTTGATGTCGCGGTCCCAACCCACTCCGAAAGCCCCCTGATTGCTCAGGTCCGGCTCGTTCCAGATCTCATAGGCCGCGATTTGGCCCGCGAAGCGCCGGGAAACCTCGTCCACGTAGGATTTCCAGATCTCGATGTCACAGGGCGTGGCGCCGTTGGATCCGCCCCCGCACCAGGCGGGAGCGCCGCTCAGAATGAGCAAGATTTGCTGGCCACGGCCTTGGGCGTCGGTGATAATTCCTTGGAGCTCGCTGAATTTCGCCTCATCCCACGTTCCCAACGCAGGATTCAGGTCTTTCCAGTAAAACGTGATGCGGTCCCAGCCAATGTGCGCGTCCTGCGTCAGTTGACCGTTGCCGTTGACGCCGATGGAAACGGGGCCGTCGGCGCGAGCGCTAGAGAGAGACATGGCCCATAAAAGGGCGATGAGCACTGCACGAGCTTGAATCTTCATGTTGCATCTCCAGTTTGTTTTTCTTTCAACATATGTCTTGCGACGTAGGTAGACTTGGCGAATCTGCCGCGGCGGCAGGTTGTTAACGTGGGCTGAAACAGGGTCGATCTTTCGCTTATTCCATTTGATACAGGTGCCGGTCGATTCGCGAGGGCATTATCACCCTGGCAGTGAAGCGACGGTAACGGCTGAAGGTGACAGGACTTGCTCGCGAGCAGATGGGTTTCGTCAGGGGCGGCCGGGGCCAGCGTCCAGTAGTCTCCGGCCCCCCTGACGGGAGGAAGCTTTTACATGTCCGAGGGGCAGAGCTGCGCGGCGGCCTGAGCGCACGGGACGCTACAGTCTCCGTTGATGCTCCCCACGCAGATGACGGTGCCGTCCGGACAGCCGCACAGGCAGAAGGTTTCGATGGGCGGCTTGACGACGGCACCTTCGGCCCCTGCCAGCGCGACAAGACCGAGCACTCCCACCAGCGCGATAAGACGGATCTTCGTTTTCATGCGTTCTCCTTTCGGTTCGTGAACCGTAGCTCCAGCCTGGATCATACCCAAGAAAGGGAGATCGCCCCAGAGGATGACTCCCGTCCAGGCGCTCACCCGATCTGACGGTCGATGGTGGTATAACCTCGATGGAGGCTGACCGGTGCCGTTCGAGGCGCCACAACTACGAAAGCAGGCTCAGATGACCAACGAAGAGCTCTTCGCCAAGACCACGATCAACTCATGGAAGCTCGCCATTGACCGTCTCGACCAGGCGTTCTCGTCTCTGTCCGATGGGGAGCTCCAGGCGGAGGTCGCGCCGGGGAGAAACCGGGTGTTCTACCTCCTGGGCCACCTGACGGCCGTGCACGATCGCCTGTTCCCCCTGCTCGGCTTCGGCGAGAGATTGCATCCGGAGTTGGACGAGGATTTCCTCACCAACCCGGACAGGAAATCACCGGACCGCGTATCGGCGGCCGACCTGCGGCATGCTTGGTCTGAGGTCAACCAAAAGCTGATGGCTGCTTTCGTAGCGCTTCCGGCCGGAGACTGGCTGAAGAAGCACGACGCGGTCTCCGAGGAAGACTTCGCCAAAGAGCCGCTCCGCAATCGCCTCACCGTCCTGCAGAGCAGGACGATTCATGCGGGGTTCCATGGGGGCCAGATCATCCTGGCGGTGAAACGAGGGTAGCGGCCCAAGAGGTGGCCATGAGATCCTTCGGTATCCTGCTTGTCGCCCTGCTTCCCCTCGCCTGCGCCTCCACCCGGCCGACGGGAGATGCAACGCCGGTCCGCGCCGCGATGGACGGCTTCATGGAGGCGCTCAACGCGCTCGACACCGATCGCATGGCCGCGTACTTTACGGACGACATCACGGCGTTCGTGCCGCTGGCTCAAGGCGAGCGAGTCAACGGCAAGGCCGCGGTGGTGGAGATCTTTCGCCGGTATTGCGAGACGACGAAGAAGACGACCGCCCGGACGAACATCGTCCCCGAAGATCTTGCGATCGATCGCAACGGCGATACCGCGATCGTGACGTTCAACGTGCGCAGCCCGGACTCCGTGCAGCGGCGCACGTTCGTCTTTCGGCACGGAGGCGGAAGGTGGCTCATCTCGCACTTCCACGCCTCGATCTTCCGTCTCGCGCCCTGACGAACCGCCGTACCCCGCGAAACGGCTGGCGCCTCGCGAGGCGCGAGCGCTTCCATTCCAAGATTCTGCTAACCTGACTGTATGAGATCGGCCGAGGCCCGCGCAATTGCCTGGGCGCAACGTCCCCGTCTGGACCCGGAGCTCGAGGCCCGCCTTGACGCGGGAATCGAAGAGGCGGAGAGATTCTTCATGGGCGAATCCAAAGTTCAGCGCGCCCGCAACAAGGTGGCGCGCCTACTGGAAGAGGATGGCATTCCTTACGCTCTCATCGGCGCGATGGCCCTCAACGCCTATGGCTACGAGCGCGTCACCGTGGATATCGATCTCCTGCTGACTCGCGAAGGGCTCGAGAGCTTCAAGACGAGACATCTGGGGCCCGGCTATGTTCAGAAATTCCCCGGGAGCAAAGGCCTTCGGGATACCGAGAACGGCGTGACCGTTGACGTCGTCCTCTCCGGGGAATACCCCGGCGACCGCCTTCCCAAGCCGGTGGTGTTCCCGGACCCCGCTGGCGCAGCCGTGCGAGGCGAGCACACGGCCCTGCTGCCTCTCCCTCGCCTGATCGAGCTGAAGCTTGCCTCGGGGATGACCGCCCCGCACCGCTTGAAGGACCTGGCGGACGTGATCGAGGTCATCCGCATCCTCAAGCTCCCCGCCGAGCTCGTGGCGGAGCTCGATCCCTATGTCCGCCAGAAGTACGGCGAGCTCTGGCAAGCTGCTCAGGCTGTAGAGAGGGAGTGAGAAGGGCCTCAGGCGAAGCACTCCCGCTTGCGGGTCGTAGGCTCGCTGCGCAGCGACAAAAAGCCTCTGGCAATTATTTGGGCGGCACGGGCTCCGCCCCTACAAGGGACACGAGCGGCGCCGCCTGACCCGGGCCGCATCGCAGGTTCTCCAGGCCGATCCCGGTAATGGTATAACCGCGGTGCATGCCGACCGGTGCCGCTCTGAGGCGCCATCAACTCATGGAAGCTTGCGATCGACCGTCTCGATCAGGCGTTCTCGTCTCTGTCCGATGTGAGCTCCAAACGGAAGTCGCACCGGGAAGGAAACCGGGTGTTCTATCTCCTGGGCCATCTGACGGCTGTGCACGATCGCCTGCTCCCCATGCTCGGCTTTGGCGAGAGATTGCATCCGGAGCTGGACGAGGATTTCCTCACCAATCCGGACAGGCACTCTCCTGACCGCGTGTCAGCGGACGAGTTACGGCGTGCATGGTCCGAGGTCAACCAGCAACTGATGGCAGCTATTGTCGCGTTTCCGCCTGAGGAGTGGCTGAAGAAGCATGGAGCGGTCTCGGAGGAGGACTTCGCCAAAGAACCACTCCGCAATCGCCTCGCCGTCGTGCAGAGCAGGACGATTCATGCGGGGTTCCATGGGGGCCAGATCATCCTCGTGGTGAAGCGCGGGTAAGGACTGCAGTGAACGGGTTGACGGCGGTGGCCACACAGGTGCCCGCTTTCTTGGAGTCGTGATGCTGGCCTGCCGAGGGAGCGGCTGCTCAGTCACCGCGACTGTCCTCAACCCAAGGGGTGGCTATGAAATCCTTAAGCATCCTGCTCGTCGCCCTGCTTCTCCTCGCCTGCGCCTCCACCCGGCCGACGGGAGATGCGACGCAAGGCCGCGCCGCGATGGTCGGCTTCATAGAGCGCTCAACGCGCTCGACACCGATCGCATCACCACGACGTCCTAGTCCAACGAGGAGTGGCAAGAATCATCTTAACAAAGAGCCTGATCCAACATCCCCGTCTATGGCAAGGCCTAACGCTTTTGCCTTATCTTGGGCTCTCCAGTTTTGGATAGTTGTTCCTAGCCTCCCATAACGAATCGACCACTTTCTTCCCACACCTGAAGTGTAAAGTTTCAGGTACCCCTTCGGGGTAGGATACTCAACGTGGATGTCCGGGTGAAGCGCCCGGGAGATAAATAATCCCAATGTTTGCATTTTGCTCCCAGTTGGCGCGAGAATTATTCTGTAATCTGTCGAAAGCCTCCAGTAGAGAGATAACAGGGCCGATACAGTTTCCTCGTACAGCAGCGTTGAGGTGCTTCGGCACGGAAGGCCCATGTGATCAACGGGATTATCGGTTTCGGACCACTCCGCTCGTAATCTTTCATGTATCCACGCGGTTGCCTCCTCTCGCCACGTGTGCTCCGGCGGGCGTCCGTTAATGAGGAACAAGCGGCTGGGATAAACACAATTCAAAAGAGCCTGCGTCAGGAGTTCATTGAAAGACATGAACATAACAGCAGCGACAGGTTCACCCTGCATAGCTACGCTCGACAAACGGGCAGATCTGACAACCTCGCCAATGCCACTGTATACTTGAATGCTGGGCTGATGTAGCTCTCCTTTAGCTCTCGATTCTATATAGGCTCGTTTCGATGGTCCATAGGATCTCGCCTCGGCATAGAATATGGAAAGATCCACATTCAGCTCCGAACATACCTCAAGAGTCAGGAGAAGAGCCATCTTGGACATAGAAGACGCATCAAGAAGCACGCTTTCTGCGCGCAGATCAAGCAGTCGCGAGCTCAGTGCATCTCCGAAATCGTCAGGGGTAAATCTATTAAAGCCAATTATATCGACTTTTTCATCGAGCAATAAATTATTCCTTCTTAAAGCCTTGACTAACTCTGATAATTTATTGCGCGCATCTCCGGGTTCGTACCGTATGACAATGGCACCTGCGTTCTCGCCTACTGCTCCGATTGTCTTGGACAAAGCCAATGTTCTGGTCTCGAAGCCTGCCGCTGATATCACTATACAACCACCCTTTATCGGATACCGCTCGCAACTCTCTAGCGGGGGAAGGAGGAATGGCAACTGGTCATCTGAAGGAGCGGCCATGGTTGTTATCACTCCTCCTCTATCTCTTCGCTGCTGAGATCGTCGTATTGTGGGTCTGCTGCTGCAGCAGGGCTTCGGATGCCCTCTATCACCATTTGGCCTGGGGCGGGTTCCTGATGAATTTCTCGGAACCCAGGCCATTCGCGTGCGAACAGGTCGGGTTCAATGAGCAATCTCCTAAACCAAGCGCAGGTCAGAGGAACACTGTCGCGCTTCGAAAGTGCGAGAACGCAGTATGGCAGAAGCAGTCGCCGGAGATACAGCCGGGGTACCATCGCGCCTTGAATGCTCTTCCCTCGATTGTCCCTCAGGAAAAGGCCGTAGCGAATCAAATCTTTATAGATTTCTGCTTCCAAATCATCAAGCCTAAACTTATCTGTCACCTCTATGCGAAAGGCCATTCTCGGCACCTCTCTAATTTTTCCTGTCTTGCTATTCACTATCTTGTAGGTTGGGCCAAGTAGAAGATGCCGGGCAGCTTCCTTGAACGCTTCGACCACAGCCTTGAGGTGGGCGCCATAACTTCCGCCATTGAACCTAAATCCTTGACGCCGAGAGACAAAGCTATCCACTGCGCGAATGTTTGTAGGCTGATTTCTGACTTGCATCTCAAGCCAATCCCCACCGCGATTTCTAAATACGCGATCTTGAAGCTCTACGCGTATAGCCTGGCCGAGGCCATCCTCCCGAAGAGCCTCATCTACCAATTCTTGGACAAGTTGGATCATAATGCGCGTGTCTCCAGACCAGAGTGCACAAAAGACGTCATGCCCACTATAGAGAGCCCGCCCCTTTGCTGCACCCTTCCGGTCCCTAGCCTCCCTAATTTGCTGTTTCGCGATTGGAACATCTTCCTTTTCTCCACGAAGCAGGCGAGCAAACTCAGTTTTCTTCATCCCCAGAAGACCTAAGAGAGAATAAAGCGTGTGGCGTTCGGATGGTATGCGGGAATCTAGGCTGAGTCGTTTCTCGAAGACCGCGCTTAAAAAAGCAACCCTCTCAGTATCCTGCATAAAGAGAGACTCACCTGCCATGTCGATCAATTGATAATCGTCTCCATCTTGGAGAAGCTTGCCGCTATAATCCTGGGGCAAGAAGGTCGTCGCAGCTTCGGTTGCGATTTTCAATACGAAGTCGGAACCTCTCTGGAAGAACAGCCGATTTAAAGATTTCTGTAAGCCGATTGAGACTCTCGGGAGAGAAAAATCATCAATAAAAAAATAGACTGTCCTATTCAGCCAATCGCAATGTTTTCTCAGGAAGGCAATGAACATTTTAATCCAGTCATGCCGACAGAGGTCGAGGCGCCCAGGAAACTCTATCTCCTCATTCCTTCTGGGAAATTTCCATTTAATGGTTTCGAGCGTATGTCTATGTCTTTCTAATTCATCTTCGTTTGCGACGATCGATAATACGGCAGGGTCCGTTCCAATCCATTCTCGGAGGCCAACCAGCAGTCCCGGAGGAGACGGAGTGCCGTGAAGCCGACACCTTGCTGACTCCACGGCGAGGAATTCCGATAAGATGCAGATGTTAGCGTAGCACACTGCTAGCTCCGCTTCGTGGGGCGAGGGATCTAAGGGGAAGGCAGGAAAAGCATCGCCTATATCGTTGGCATTGATATAGAATCCTGTAAACCTCCCAGGCGCTTCGCCGTCAATGGGCCCGCACTCCAGCATCAGCCTCTCGCTCAGCCTACGAAAGAGCATAGTCTTGCCACAGCCGCGTGGGCCTGTCACAACGGTTGTGATGTCGGACTCCAAAAGCTTCGATCTCGCGGGAACGGATGGTACAAATAACCTTTTCCAGAGTTCCCATTTGTCTTCAAGCATCTCCGCCACCTGAAACTGCCCGACGCGCATAGACTCTAGATCATGATTGGCATTGGCGCGCCGCAGAGATTGCTGAGCGGGTCTAGAATATGCACTCAGGCGAGCTTCCTCCTTGAGGTCGCGTATCAGGCGAAGTATTGCGAGAGGAGGCTGTTTATCCCACTCTGATCGCTCTTTTAATAACTTTCCTTGTAAAGCGCTGATTCCGGTGATTATCCGGCGATCACTGGCGTTGGCGCGGGCCCAATCCACTTTTAAGAGGATAGATGATGCTATTTCCGCGAGTCCTGCGTAGTCATCTTTTGGCTGTTTGATTGCGCCTGTAGTTCCATAGCCAAAATCGGTTACATAAATGGGCGTTCGAACCTCAAGCTCTTGGTTGAGGTAGGCCTCATCCGGGCGGCCAACAAGGATGTTGCCAGGATGAAGATCCCCGTGGCGCTCAACCCCTTTGGCTTTACAGCCGTGCAGGACTCCTAAAATTGTTTCAAGAACCGCGACTAGGAAACTAGCCGAGCAAGATTCTGTATTCTTAAGATAATCCTTTAGGCTCATTCCTGGAGATATATATTCCCAGACCGTAAACCATACCGTTTTGCTAATGCCTTGATTAATTATGACTTCGGAGTCTACTCCATGGAAAGGAACAACGCCTGAGACAAGGGCAAGACGCGATACTTTCTGAAGTTCATTTTGCCAACCGGGAAGAGGTTCTTTAAAAAATATCTTGACTGCCGTCGTCCAATCCGGGACCTGTGTCGATACTGCTCTGTAAACTATTCCTATCTTCCCATTGCCCACCACTTCCTCAAGTAACCAAGTGCCTACCCGAGTTTGAGCAAGTGTCCAAAGCCAACTAAATTCCTGATTGGTAGAAACTTGGCGATTTGTGCGTCTTTTTTTGTGCACATTGCCTTCCTTTAAAGTTTGGCCTTCTGGTATGCTAATATAGTTTCAATTTTAGTTCCTCTGCATTCTCGGCGTGACCGCCTAATGTCTGGAATTAGATCTTGCGTCCTGGACACGAGGTAGAATGGTCTGAGTTTTTTGCTGTTGGCGAAGATTGTCTGCGCAATCGATTCAGGAGGGGTGGCCTTACTGCGGCGGGTTACCTCACCCAATACTAGAACGATAAAGCCTTGTGGTCGCACACCTGAAGATAGGCGCTCCAATACTGATTCCAATAAATTGTGAAATTCCTCTTCGCGTCGCCGATTCACAAAATCGAGACTCTTCGGGAGAGCCCGATCGATGAACCATAGTCTGAGCCTATTATCTCGCACGTAGTCAAGCTCGTTCATATACGGAGGGCTAGTAATCACCGCCTGTACTTCGGATCGAGCGGGGAACCTCCTCGCATCTCTTTCCAAGACTTCGCGCTTGGGCAGCTCGGCGAGAGACTTGTTCTTGTAAAGGCGCTTTAGTTTTGCGATTAGTCTTACTAGCACATCCCGTTCACGGTATAAGTCAGGAAACGAGTTGCGCGGAAATTTGCGGTTTCGAAGGTAGGGCACCAAGTGAGAGCTTGGGTACGATAGGAACCCAGGGCGCTGATGGTGAAGAATGCCCAGAAGGCAAGCAAGTAGAAAAGTATCCTTGAACTCATGACAGCTGTCACGGAAGGCGAGAGCGCTTCTGAGCGTCTCGTTGTGAAAAAATGCCCTTACCCAGAGTGGAACGGAACGGAGGTCTTGTTTTTTTAGGTGTTCTCGGGAATGAAGCCACAATTGGGTAAGCCTATTGAGAGCCTCTTCGAAGCTGTTTGGAGCAAAAAGCTTTGCTTTGGTCAGGACGACGGCATATGGATTCCAGTCGCCGGCCAATACGCGCCTTCCCATGACTGCGGCTTCATACGGAATAATGCCGCAGCCACAGAAGGGATCTATGAGGAGGTCACCAGGTTGTGTCGTCTCGTAAATTAACGAGCGCGCCATTGTCGTCTTAATGCGACCGATATAGGGAGCAATCTGTTGCAGCGACCAGTCCCTCACAACTGTAGACTCCGTGCCCCAGTGGGTAGGGCGACTAGCATCGAGACTGTCATAAACACTGAAAGATGGCACAGGCAGTTCAATTGGCAAGTCGGCCGTGCAAGCCTTGATGGCGTGCGGACGCTGACTCACCTTCCTCCTCAATGCCTAAGTCTAGCAAGACGGACGGAGGATGAGGCGATCGCGAGAAAGAACTCAGAGAGAGGCTGTCGGAGGAGCCGCTGGATCTAGGCGGCCCTTGAGGATCCCTGAGGGGCCGGGTGGCCTGGCAGGGTGGGCTGGGACGGAGGATTTTGGGCGCGGTGAAGGTCCGCGCCCACGGACCGGAAGACTTAGGGCCCCCGAGACCAGGTGCCTGCCGAATCCCGGCGCGAGGCTGCGAGAATCGGGGAGCCGGGCAGGGACGGGGGGGCGAGATCGACCGTGCAAGATCGTCCTCAAAGGCACCCTGTATTGGAGAGGGCGGCACTCCCCGGGTGCCATGGCGGCAGCCGCTTCGATCCGCCCGGAAAGGAAACCAGCATGGTTCCCAGACGCTTGCGTGTCGTTCCCTTCGCGGCGGCCCTTCTCATCACTCTCTTTCTCGCACCCGCAGTGTCCGCAGCTCCCCTCCGCGAGGAGCGTGCGGTGACGGAGAGGACGGACGGGTTCTGGCGAGCGATCCCGAACCTGTGGCACTCGATCCAGCGGATCTTCGAGAAGGAAGGCAGCTCGCTTGATCCGTTCGGCAAGCCGACCAGCGTTCCGGAGACTCCCCCGGGGAGCTTCACTTCGGGATCTGGAACCACCTCTTCGCACCAGTGAATGGGACTCCGCCGGAGTAGGGAAGGCAGCGCGGGCCGGTCGCCCGCGTATCGATACCGCGGCTCGCGGTAAGGATACGGAGCCCCTCGGATCGATAACCGAGGCTCGCGGTAACCATCGGCGGGTCACAGATGGATACCGCGTCTCGCGGTAAGGATATGGACCCCGAGGCATCGATACCAGGTCTCGCGGTAAGCATCGGCGGATCGGAGTATGGATACCGGGTCTCGGGGTAAGCATCGACAGGCCGAAGTATCGATACCGGGTCTTTCGGTAAGGATACGGAGCTCGCGGTTCGGTGCCGCGTCACGCGGTAAGCATACGAGGGTCACGGTATGGATACCGGGTCTCTCGGTAAGGATGCTGAGCCCGCGGTATCGGTGCCGGGTCTAGCGGTATTCATCGGCGAACCAAAATACCAATACCGGGTCTCGCGGTAAGCATCGGCGGGGCGCAGTATGGATACCGGGTCGCCCGGTAAGGCTACGAAGCCCGCGGTCTCGCTACCGCTGTCCCGGTAAGCATCGGAAAGACGCGGTATGGATACTTTGGCTCGCGGTAAGGGTACGGGTTGAGCCGGAATCGATCCGGGACGGCGGTGGGAGGCTCGCGGCGACAAAAAAGGGGGCGTGCCGAAGCACGCCCCCGAAGCCGAAACCATCTGTGCGGCAACTAGCCGGCGGCGGTGGTGTGGGGTGCCGCCGTGGGTGTCTCCGGGGCCGGCTTGACCGCGCGGACCCGGCCGCGGAACGGCTGAAGTCCGAACTCGGCGAGCTTTTCCGACCGGATGCCATAGTGCTCCTTGACCACAGCCCGTATGGCGTTGGCCAGTCGCTGGCCCTCGGTGAGCAGCGTCTGTTGCTCCTTCGACGCCTCCTGCTTGCTGGCTGTCAAGGCACCCTGCTGCTTGTTGAGGTCCATCAGCCGGTCAATCACTGTTCCGAGCTTGGTCACTGAGATCTCCACCTGGGGGAGATCCGCCTTGTTCGCCGCCAGCTTGCCGAGGAGCTGCTGAAGGTTACCCACGACTGCTTCGTTCGACATTGACATGGTACTTCTCCTTTTCTCGAGCCCCTTTCGGAGGCTCATCGGTCAGGCGCCGTCATTGGCGCCGGAATCCCGTATCGGTGTGCATAGAGTTTACGATTTGCGGCTCTATGTCAATACCCAATCGGAAGATTCTATCCAGATCTCGTAAGCTACCGCATGAAATGAAAAAAACTTAAAAAGGACGTCAAGGACAAGAAGGACTCAATAGACCCGGATGTTGCAACGGAAGTTGCGGGGATGTAGGATGTCCGACGCGAGCAGTGACCACGGGTCCAAGTACCGGGCACGAGGTCTCTGGCCCGGGGCGTCAGGACTCGCTCTTTCGAGAGCTCCCAATCCTGTCTTCAGGAGCGCCCACCTCCTTTGTGGCACTGCTCGCACTTCTCCCCCCTGTCCACCGTTCGGTTTGCGGTAAACTCCCGGCCATGAAATCCGTACTCCCAGGGATGCTTCTCGTTGCCATGGCGGCCTGCGGGGCCGCCGCCACTGTCATGGCCGCCGATCCGCCGCCGCACGCCACGGCGGCGCAGGAGCCGGCGAATATCCCGGCAAAGACTCCGGCGAAGACCGAGGAGGCCGCTCTGGTCGGTCCCGCGACGCGGGAGCAGATCGAGGGCGCGGCTCCCGAATGGGTGGAGGCCGAGGTCGGCTCGAAGCCGGACGCCGACGCGGCCAAGGCTCTGGCTGAAGTGCAGCCGGGCGCCGAGGTGACCGTCTTCCTGGGCACCTGGTGCGGCGACAGCCGGCGCGAGGTTCCCCGCTTCTGGCACTGCCTCGACGAGGCCGGCGGCGCCGTTCCCTTCAAGGTCACCTACGTCTCGGTGGACCGGCAGAAGAAGGAGCCGGCCGGGCCGATGACGGAGAACGGCGTCCAATACCTGCCGACGTTCATCGTGCGCCGCGACGGCCACGAGGTGGGGCGGATCGTCGAGACGGCTCCCAACGGCATCGAGCACGATCTACTGGCCCTGCTCACCGGCAAGGCCCACGGCGTCATCGCCACGCGTACGGACCTCACCCCGGCGCCTCCGGCGCCCCCGCCGGGCGCCGCCCAGCCCCACCTCTGATCCATGTCCGGATTCGGCTGGGTTCTCCAGGTCCTCGCTCTCGTCATCGTCGGCAGCGCGTTCGTGCTGGGCATGATGTACGACCAGATCCGCCTGGAGCTCGCCGTGGCCGCGGGCGGGGGCGTCCTCTTCCTGTTGGGCCGCTGGCTCCAGGGCCGTGAGAACCGGTAAACCCTTGCCGTCGCGCGTCGCAACCTCCTCTGAAACCTTGGCCAGCTCTTTGCGTACTGATCCATGACACGGGGTATGGAGCAGGCGACCGACGAAGATCTGGTTGCCGCCGTCCTCCGGGGCGATCGGGACCGTTTCGGCGACCTGATCGAGCGTTACCAGGGACGGCTCGTCAACTACCTGTTTCGCTTGCTGCGCAACGCGGACGACGCGCACGACCTGGCGCAGGAGGTCCTGGTGAAGGTCTACCAGGTGCTGGATCGATACGATCCGCAGTACAAGTTCTCGACCTGGCTGTTCCGGGTGGCGCAGAACGCGGCGATCGACCAGATCCGTAGGCGAAGGCTGAAGCTGGTCTCGCTGCGGCAGGAGGATGAGGAGGGCGAGGGGCGCGACTGGGACCTGCCTTCTCCGGAGCGCGGGCCCTACGGCGATTTGCGCAATCAGGAGAGGGGAGGGGCGATTCAGGAAGCGATCGACGCCCTGCCCTGGGAGTACCGGGAGCTGATCCTGTTACGCCATTTCGGCGAGCTACCTTACGAGGAGATCGCCCGGCTCAAGGAGATGCCCCTGGGGACGGTGAAGAACAAGCTCTTCCGCGGGCGGCAGATGCTCAAGGAGAAGCTCAGAGATTTTCTCAGCGATTGACCGGTTGCGAGGGATTGCCATGAACAGGCCCGATCACAGCACGTTCCAAGAATGGTTGAATCTGGACGCCGACGGCCGGTTGGCGCCCGAGGAGCGGGCTCGTCTCGAGCAGCATCTCGCGGGCTGCGAGGAGTGCCGGCTGGAGCGGGAGGAGCTCGCCGCCTTCCAGGGCCTGTTCGAGCGCTCGGCGGTGCCGGTGCGCTCCGACTTCGCCGACTCGGTGATGGCCGCGCTCCCCCATGCCGGTTGGGAGGGGAGATCGCCCCGCACCTGGCAGTTCCCCGTGGCCGTGGCCGCGATGCTCATGCTGGTCGCCGGGTTCCTCATCGCCGGCTCGACGTCGGGAGCGGCGCCCTCGGGCCTCGCCGCCCTGGACGCGATGGGCGGCATGGTGCGCGCCGCCGCGCTGGCCGGGGCCGGCCTGCTCGGCGCCTCGTGGAAGGGCATCGGCCTGATCGTCGAGGACGTCATCTCCTCGCCGGTGAGCCTCGGCGCCTTCGGCTTCCTGGTGCTCTGCCTCAACCTGCTGCTCGTCTCGCTGGTGCGCCGCCGGAAGCCGGCCGCGGCGGCGGCTTCTCTCGCTCGCGGCGGGCGTGAGACGGACGGCGGCCGCTAAAGCCACCGGTAGCATCCCGATTTTTTCGTTCCTCGCATACCATTAGCGCCGTGAGAGTCCTGGTCGCGACGCTGCTGCTCGGAATGGCCGCGCTGCCGGGGATGGCCGCGACGCCTGCTCGGGTCGCGGCGCGCCCGGCTCGCTCCGAGCCGGCTCTGCGCCTGGAGGCGGGGGCGGTCACCAGTCAGCAGCTCGTGGGCGTGGGGCGGGACGTCATCGTCCAGGGTCGGGCCCTGGCGGACGTCGCCGCCCTCGACGGCTCGGTGGAGGTCTCCGGCGAGGTGACGGGGGACATCGTGGTGTTGCGCGGCCATGTTCGCCTGGCATCCACGGCCCGGGTCGGGGGTGACATCTTCGTGGTGGGCGGCACGATCCGCTCCGCTCCGGGGGCGCACGCCAGCGGCCGCATGGTCTCCTATCCCACCGCTTCCAACGCCTGGATGACCTTGATGGAGGGGCCGAGCCTCGGCCTCGGTTTCGCGTCGCGCATGGTGGTGGGGGCGAAGCTGGCGCTGCTGGCGGCGTGGGCGGCCCTGCTGCTGCTGTTCTTCGCCACCAGCGGCCGGCAGCTCCTGGAGACGGCGGACGGCGTGCGCCGCGAGCCGTTCCGCAGCTTCTTCACCGGTCTGACGGGGGTGGTCTCCCTGGTGCTGACCGCCCTCTTCTTCAGCGCCTTCGCCGGCGGGATCATCGGCCTGCCGCTGCTGATCCTGGTGGTGCTGCTGGGGATGGTGCTGAAGCTCTGGGGGATGGTCGCGGTATTCTACGCGCTGGGCGATTGGATCTCCCTCCGCCTCCTGCGCCGCCGCTACCGGCCGCTCAACGCCGCCACGGTCGGCCTGCTGGTGCTGGGCGCCATCAAGTTCCTCCCCTGGTTCGGGGTCGTGGCCTGGACCACCGCCACCTTCATCGGCATCGGCGCCGCGCTGTCGACGAAGTTCGGGCGGCGCGAGCCGTGGTTCGAGATGGCGTAGCCGGTTGACCCCCTGGCGCCCGATCTCATAGGCTCTCCTTTCCGCCTGATTCTTGCGGTATTGCGTTCAAAGAGAGGTTGACAGGATGGAGCCCATCAAGACGATCGGGGTGGTTGGCGCGGGCACGATGGGGCATGGCATCGCCCAGGTGGCCGCGCAGAGCGGGTATGAGGTAATCCTGGTCGACGCGGTGGCCGAGGCGCTGGAGCGCGGGCGGACGCAGATCGGCAAGGGGCTGGAGCGCCTGGTCGGCAAGGGGAAGCTCTCGGCCGAGCAGCGCGACGAGTCGCTGGGCCGGCTGACGACGACGGGCGAGCTGGCGGATCTGGCGGGCGCCGACCTGGTGGTCGAGGCCATCGTCGAGCGGCTCGACGCCAAGCGGAAGCTCCTGGGCGATCTCGACCGCCTGTGCCCGGCCCACACCCTGCTCGCCACCAACACCAGCTCCATCTCGATCACCAAGCTGGCCGCCGCCACCTCGCGGCCGGCGCAGGTGATCGGCATGCATTTCATGAATCCCGTGCCGGTGATGCAGCTCGTGGAGGTGATTCGCGGCCTCGCCACCAGCCAGGAGACCTGGGAGGCGGTGGAAGCGGCGTCGCGGCGGATGGGCAAGACGCCGGTGGAGGTTCACGACGCCCCCGGTTTCGTCTCCAACCGGGTCCTGATGCCCATGATCAACGAGGCTGTTTTTTGTCTCTACGAGGGGGTCGGGAAGGCGGAGGCCATCGACGAGGTTATGAAGCTCGGGATGAACCATCCCATGGGGCCGCTCGCTCTGGCCGACCTCATCGGTCTGGACGTCTGTGTCGACATCCTGCGGGTGCTCCAGGACGGGTTTGGAGATCCCAAGTACCGGCCCTGTCCGCTGCTGGTGAAGATGGTCGACGCCGGACATCTGGGCCGCAAGTCGGGCAAGGGTTTCTACGAATATAGCCGAGCGTGAGGAGGACGGGAAAGAAGAATGTACTGCCAAGTCTGTGGCGCACCCAACCGGGACGACCACGAGTATTGCGTCCGTTGTCACCAGAAGCTGCTGGTGCTCTCGGGCTCTCTGCGCGAGGACGACGACTCCTATGAGGAGTCGGCCGAGGAGAGCTTTTCGTTCGACGAGCATCTGCTGGAGCGGATCTCCATCCTGGAGGAGGCGGTCAAACGCACCGCCGAGACCGTCCGCCAGCTCCTGGGCGCCCTGCACAAGCAGGAAAAGAACATGCTCATCAATCAGACCGGCCTCTCCGCTTTGCGCGAGCTGCTGGAGACGAAGGATCTCATCGAGGGGGATGCGTGGAGCGCTCTCTGGGAGTCCAAGATGGACTACCAGCTCCTGGCGCTGGAGAAGCGCGAGCGCTTCCTGGCCGTCAAGGAGCGCATCGCCGCCCTCCATCATGGCGACAAGCGCAAGCTCTTCCTCCAGCATCTGGAGGACGCCGAGTACGCCCTGTTCGCCTTCGACATCGAGCGCGCGGTGGCGGCGCTCGAAGCGGCCTACAAGCTCGACCGCGGCAACTACGAGCTGGCCTACTTCCTGGGCGAGACCCACTTCAACGAGGGCGACACGGAGCAGGCTCTGGTCTATTTCTCCCGCGTCCTGGAGGTCAAGCCGGACCATTACGAGGGTCTGGTCTACAGCGGCGTCATCCTCTACGAGCGCGGGGACCACACCCGGGCCGAGGAGTTCCTGAAGCGGGCGGTGGCGATCTATCCCGACAGCTTCCTGCCGCACTTCAGCCTGGGCGCCGTCTACGCCGGGCAGGGCAACCTGGCCAAGGCCGTCCTCTTCCTGGAGCGGGCGGTGGAGGTGGACCCGGTTCCCCAGGCCCTGTTCCTGCTCGGGAGCTGCTTTTACGAGATGGGCAAGCTCACCTCGGCGGTGCACTACCTGCAGGAGGCGGTGCGGCACGATCCGGCCTTCGAGGAGGCGCACCACCTGCTGGGGCTCGCCTTCCTGGACCGCCATTGGACGCGCAAGGCGCTCGAATCCTTCCGCCAGGCGCAGCGGCTCAACCCCAAGAAGCTCCAGTACCAGGATCTGGTGCGCTACCTTTCCGGCCATGCCGGCAGCCCGTTGCCCCAGGTGGCCGGCGAGGCGGAGGTCTGGTTCCGCAAGGGCGAGGACTTCCGCGCCCGGGAGAACCTGAAGCAGGCGCACACCTGTTACCGGCGGGCCCTCTCGCTGGACCCCGAGAACCCCACGCTGCTGATGTCCTACGCCCTTCTGTGCCTGCACATGAACCGCAACCAGGAGATCGAGGCGGTGACGCGCAAGGTGCTGGACCTGAACCCGGGCGAGAGCCTGAAGGCCACAGCCTACGCCGCCTTGATCGAGGCGATGCGCAGCCAGGGCAAGTTCCGCGAGGGCAACCGCATCGGCGAAAGATTGCTGGGCGAAGGCAACTCGAACTTCACCAAGTCCATCGCCTACTACGAGATGGCCTACAACCTGGCGGAGATGGAGGAGGATCTCGACGAGGCCCTCGACTTCGCCCGCCGCTCGGTGGACCTGGCGCCGGACGAGATCAAGCAGTTCCCCCTCGCCGCCCTGGGTTGGGTGCATTACAAGCGCAAGGAGTTCGACAAGGCGATCGATTTCCTCGCCAAGTCGAGCGAGCTCGGAGCCTCGCCGACCACCCTGACGCACCTGGGGATGGCCCTGCTGGCCCACGGCGAGGAGGACCGGGCCCGGGGAGTGCTGGCCCACGCCCGCACCCTGGGCGAGCACGGCGAGGCGCTGCAAGAGAAGATGATGGAGTGCATGAAGGACTCGACGCGCCTCATCGAAAGGGCGCGCCGGGGTGGGCGGATGAAGTAGGGGGACACGATGGCACGATCGACCAGCGCGGCGAAGAAACCCTCTCGGGATTCGGTCCAGCCCAGGATTGAGGAGAGGCTGGCATTGCTTAGGGTGGCTCTGTTTGAGGGGGACGAACAGGAGCAGCGAGAGACTTTTGCATTCCTGAAGGAGGCTCGATCGGGTCCGGCTAGAGAATGAGCGATCGAGAAAAACTCGTTGGCGCATACCAGGCCGGTCAATTGCCTGAAGCGATCCAGGCGGCGATATCTCCGGATCGAAGCGAGAGGACGAAGTTGGCGTCAGTGCTTGCGTCACTGCACAACGAGGGGCGCATAGACCTTGTTGAAGTCTTTGGAGCGCTTACCCGCGAGTCAGCGACCGACCACGATTCCTTCCGACTTCGGCGCGTATTCGAGGAGCTGCTGCCAGAGCTTGTGGCGCCGGTCGCCAAGCTTATTCGCTGTGTGCTGCACCTTTACTGTGAGGTCGGGTTTGATGATGTGGCAGAGGCATTTCGAGACTTCTGTGCAAGACAGGTAGACCGTCCGAAAATCGCGCTGGCGGAAATCGAAGCCGATCCTGAAACGCTAGCCGATCTGTTGGTCCCCGTGCTCATTGCAGGCTCGACCGTAGACCCTCCAACCTACGTCGCAGAGACCCTCCGACTCTCACGCGGTGCAAGTGTCGAGCTTCGGAGGCGTGCGCTGTTCGCTCTCGGTTGGTTAGGCGGTGAACAGGCCGTCTGGGGTAACCCGGATGTTGCGAAGACCCTGGAGCACGTGGTTGAAGTCGAAGGGGATGGCCAAATACTCGCAAGTTCTATCCAGTCTGCCTTCGCACTTTCGCGGCACGACGCTGCAAATCAGTCCCGCTGGATTGCCGTGGCTGCAGGTGCACTCTCGAAGGGCGGAGAGACTGCACTCCACGCTGCTTCAAAGGTCTTCGGGTTTCAGACAGATGATCTCTCTCCTGAATTCCTTGAGCTCTTCCTGGCCAGTTTGGCCCAGGTCAAGCCGTCCAACAAAGGTACGCTGGACAACATCGACTACGGTATAGCGCACCTACTCCACGGCAATTACGTTGAAGAGGGTCTCTGCTTCCTAGAGAACCTGCTCCGTTCCCACCCACAAGAAGTCAGTTTCTCAAACTTCAACGACGCAGTGCGCGTGATCCGGAGCAGCCCGGATCTCCTTAGCAAGGTTGCTACTCGGTGGTTTCTCGGAGGGGAGGCGGTTCTGTGCGAGGGCGTAACCTTCATCGTTGATGAGCCACCAAGCGCTTCTCCAGAGATCGAGGCCGATATCGGTGGGCTGATGACCGGAGTAGATCCAGCCCGGTTCGTGTTTGCTGCGCGCAAGGCGATTGGCTACCTGTTTCTGAAGCCAATCTGCGCCACCTCATTCCTATTATCACTTATGCGCCAAGCACCGGACTCCGAAGTACGGAGTGAGCTTGCGAGCCTCTTGTTGAGTCCGCTTCTGGTTAACTTCAGCGGCGGTGTGGCAGAATACCTTGAGCGCCGAGCAGAGTCTGAGGAAGGAGAGGTCAAAGTGGCTGTGAGAAGGGCGCTCGACGCTCTAGAGTCGTACCTCGACGACCTGAAATCCGTTGGTGACATCCCGGCACTCCATCCTAGCGTGGAGCATCGCGATGCCTACCGCCGTCACTTTTCTGAGGAAGTGGCAGAGTCGTTCAAGAAGGTTCAGGCGGAGTCTGTGATCCTTCAGCTATTCCCTAAGACCGTCCTACTATACGGCCGGAAGGCGATTCACCATGTCTTTGGTCCCGAGGGACAGATCAAGCGAAGTGAGATACAGCTTGGGAGCCATGGCACGGAGATCGAGTTTCCAAGAATGACGAGAGTTGACCCTCATGGGCTGGACTTCATGCTTCGTGTTTTTCGATATGAGAGGATGTCCACGTGATTCTGGTCATCCGCCAATATCTAGCCTCGCTCCGCGAGCGCGGAGAGTTGGACTCAATACTCCCCGATCTCCTGAGTCAGCTTGGGCTGACGGTCTTCTCGCGACCACGGCGAGGTACCCGACAGGACGGTGTCGACGTTGGCGCAGTCGGCAGGATTGGCGATGGTGATGAGAAGGTTTATCTCTTTTCGATCAAGCGTGGCGACCTCACTCGACGAGAATGGGAGGGAGATGTGCAGGCATTGCGCCCGTCTCTCATCGCGATTCTGGAGGTCTACGTAAGAAATAGATTACCACCAGAGCATCGTGGCAAGCCGATCGTGGTGTGTGTCTGCCTCGGCGGAGATATGCGGGAGGAGGTCCGCCCGGACTGGGTGGCGTTCATCGAGAAGCACTCGAGCAGCACAGTCTCTTTCGAGGAGTGGAATGGAGACAAGCTCGCGACGCTGATTCAGGCGAGCTTTCTGCGCGAGGAACTGCTTCCAGTCGGCGCCAGGTCGAACCTTCGGAAGACGCTCGCACTGCTCGACGAGCCAGAGAGTTCATTCGCCCACTTTACAGCTTTAATTCGATCTTTGGCAGCGGCGCAGGACACGGACGCGGCGCAGGTCACGGCGATTCGACAGATGAGTCTCTGCCTGAGAATCCTCTTCGGTTGGTGCCGCGAGGCTGGAAACACCGAAGCCGCTTTCTTAGCTGGTGAGCTCACTTTGCTTCATGGTTGGGCGATATTCAAAAAGTGGGGAAGTTTGAGAACAAAAGACGCGGAGGCTATGCGGGTCGCGTTCCAGTCTATCTATGAGGCTTATCTGGAGATAAGCGGCGACTTCATTGAGGGATGTGTGTTTCCCCACGTGAACAAGCTTCATGGCTTATCCACGGCGGTCTGGGGCTCCTGTAGCTTGGACGTAAATCTCAAGCTCTTCGATCTGATCGGCCGAGTTGGAGTAGCCGGCCTCTGGGTATTCTGGGCCGCAAATCGCGCAGCTGAGGACCAAACTGAGGAGAGGACTCAGCTTTTTAAACAGGCGATGGGACTCGGTCAAGCCGCCAAGGACATGATTGCAAGCAATCCAGCGTTGCTGCTGCCGGCCACCGAAGATCAGGCCATTGACGTGGCGATCGTGCTCCTCCTCTTAGCGCACTACGAAAACAATGTTGACTACATGAAGAGTTGGCTCCGCGAGATTCTCCAGCGCGCAGTTTTTACCCTTCGGAGCCACGGGCACTATCCATCCACATTAAGGGTTTATGGCGAGCTCCTGTTGCATCCAAAGCGCCAAGACGATGAGTACCGAAAAGAAGTAACAGCGGGGAGCATCTTGTACCCACTGATTGCAGTGTGGGCTGCGCTGCTCAACGAGCATGAGATCTACGAGGAGATCGCGGTTCTCAGACGGGAGATCCTGAGTCATTGCACCTTTCAGTACTGGTTCCCGGACGAATCGACAGAGGAGCATCTCTACACTGGTGGAGGACCTCATGGTGCGACTCTGACGAATGTGTGCGTGGATCGGTCTGAAGCGGAGCTTCTCGATCAACTATTCTTCGAGTGCGAAGCAACGCCACATTTCGAAGAACTTTCAGCGATGAAATTCGGCTGGTGGCCGCTCGTAGTGGTCGCTTGCCGCCATCATCGGCTTCCCCTGCCTCTACAGCTCTTAAAGCCACTGTGGAGAAAGCCGGCAGATACGGCAAGCGGAGAGGTTGCAGGGGAAGACGCAGAGACCGAGGGAGGCAAACTGCCGTGAACCGTGGCTCAGAGGATGTCCAGGTTGGTGTCGAAGTAGGTGTGGATCAGCCGGTTTCGTATGCCAATGACATCAGGCAGCCTGCAGGATCTCTTGTCTGTGGCGGGCCGCTGAAGTAGGGGCCGGGAGGCTGCTGCGTTTTCCTCCCCCGGCTTCCCCATGCTATCCTGTCGCCCAAGTGGAGGATCGCAGGGCGCGTCTCCCCCTTCTTGGTGCCGGCCCTGCGGAACAAGATTCTCGCCAGGAACGATTCCTCAAGGGACCACGCCATGAGCCAGCAAGCCGCCGCGGCCCTCGCGCCTCTGCCCTTCGAGCTCGTCTACGACGACGGAGAGCCTTTGGAGACCGAGTGGCATACCTTGGAGTATCCCCTTCTGCGACGGCTCATCCGCCAAGCCATGGCGGAGCAGGGCCGGACCGACTTCTATGCCGGCGGCAACATGTTCGTGTACTACTCCGTGGAGCAGGCGCGGGATGTTTCGGAGGAGATGAAGAAGGGATTGCCATGGCGGGCCTTCCGCGGACCGGACGTTTTCTGGGTGGGCGGCGTCGATCCCCACCGCGAGCGCAAGGCCTGGATCTCCTGGGAGGAGGGCGGGCGGCTGCCGGACGTGATCGTCGAGCTGCTCTCTCCGTCCACGGCGAAGAAAGACCGCACCGAGAAGCGAGACCTCTATGCCCGGGTCTTCCGCACGGCCGAGTACTTCCTGTGCGATCCGGACACGGGGACGCTGGAAGGACTGCGCCTGGCGGGCCGGTTCTACCAGTCGATTCTGCCCAATGAGAAGGGGAGGCTCTGGAGCGAGCAGCTCGGAGTGTTCCTCGGCACCTGGCACGGTGCCGTGGATGGGAGTAAGGGCGACTGGGTGCGGCTCTTCCGTCCCGATGGCAGCCTGGTGCCAATGCCGGAGGAGCAGACCGAGGCGGAACGCCAGCGGGCAGACGCGGAAAGCCAGCGGGCCGACACCGAAAGCCGGCGGGCCGAGGCGGAACACCAGCGGGCCGAGGCGGAGCGCCAGCGGGCCGAGGCGGAGCGCCAACGGGCCGAGGCGGAGCGCCAGCGGGCCGAGGGTGCGGAAGCCGAGCTGGCTCGTTTACGGGCCTTGCTCGCAGAGCGCTGAGAAGGGTGCCTCTGCCGGGGCGGTCATTCCCTATGGCTTGTCGCTACGTTTCGTCCCCGAGCCGCCATCCATCTCCGCGATCAGCTTCAGAGCTTCTTGAGCCTGCTCGTTGCTGTCGCGCACGAGGATGCTGGAGCTCGAGTCGTCGGCCTCGAGCGTGGCGATCCGCCTGATTTGCAGCTTCTCCCGCAGCTCTTTCAGCACGTCGATGGCTGAGGCCCGCCGGAGGGAGGCGATCGCGACCGTCGTGCCGTCGGCGAGTTGGACGCTCGTCTGCGAGCCCTCGGCGGGCGTCTCGATCAAGCCGACGATCGCCCGGGCGTCGGCGATCTTCGAATCGTCGTCCGAAACCCTGACCGTATGATCGTCGACCACGACGATCCGCCGGGTGTTGGCGAGGGCACGCAGAACGACCACCGCGTCGTTGGGCTTGATCCTCTGGAGATTGAAGTCGGCCGTCGACGTAGATTCGGCGGCTGAGGCCACGCTGGCGGACAGAGCCATACAGACAACAGGAACCAGGAATCGCCGCATCGTGAGCATCGGAGCTCTCCTCTCTGTAGTGAAGGTCTCGGCTTCCCCCTCCGAGTTTACGAGCCCGGCTCCCGGAACGTCCAAGCCGCCTTGATCGAGGCGATGCGCAGACCAGCAAATTCCACTACGCCTCCGCCCCCTCCACCCGCTTCTTCGCCAGCTTCGCCACCATTCCGACCATCCCCATGAGCCCCATGGACTTGCCCATGGAGAGCTCGCGGCCGAAGACGTCATAGACGATGTCGGAGGGCACCTCGGCCACCTGCTCGAGGGGGGCTCCGGAGAGGGTGTCGTCGAGGATCACGGCCATGGCCTTGGCCGAGATTCCCTGGGGATTTTCGACGGCGAAGTGGAAGTCGAGCGTGCCGTCCGGCCGCGGCTCGGGGAAGATGTAGGCCTCGGACTCGCAGGCCGGCACCTGGGCCGTCTCCGGGTAGGGCCGCTGGGCGAGCCGCGGCGGCACCTCCTCGAAGCGGCCGGCGAGGTCGATGAGGAGCTGGATGCGCTCGCTACGGTCGGCGATCGATCCCAGCAGGTCCAGCGTCTGCGTCAGCTTCTCCGGTATGGCCATGGCACGCTCGTCCTTCCAGATTCGTTTGGAAAAACTCGAGGATCAGCGCTCGATGGGCACGCCCACGAGGTTGCCCCACTCCGTCCAGCTTCCATCATAGTTGCGGACCTGCTTATAGCCCAGGAGGTTGCGCAGCACGAACCAGGTATGGCTGCTGCGCTCGCCGATGCGGCAGTAGACGACGACGTCGTCCTCCGGCTTGAGCCCGGCTTCCGTCTCATAGAGGCCGCGCAGCTCCTCGGCGGTCTTGAAGGTGCCGTCCTCGGGATTGACGGCCTTGGCCCACGGCACGCTCTTGGCGCCGGGGATGTGGCCGCCGCGCAGGGCGCCCTCGTTGGGATAGTCCGGCATGTGGAGCCGCTCGCCCGAGTACTCGGCGGGGCTGCGCACGTCGATCATCGGCTTCTTGGCGTTGGTGTGCTCCAGCACCTGGTCGCGGAAGGCGCGGAATTTCTTATCGTCGCGCTCGGAGGCCACGTAGTCGCTCGCCGGGTACGAGGGGACGTCCTTCGTGAGCGGACGGCCTTCGTTGAGCCACTTGATGCGGCCGCCGTCGACGATCTTGGCGTTCTCGTGCCCGAAGAGCTGAAATACCCAGTAGGCGTAGGTGGCCCACCAGTTGTTCTTGTCGCCGTAGAAGACCACCGTCGTGTCCTTGCTAACGCCAATGCGCCGCAGGAGCGACTGGAAGCCTTCCTTGCCCAGGTAGTCGCGCCGCACGGGATCGTTGAGGTCGCGGGTCCAGTCCACCTCGACAGCGCCCGGGATATGTCCCGAAGGGTACAGCAGCGGGTCCTCGTTCGACTCGACGATGCGGATCTTCGGGTCATTCAGGTGACTCGCGACCCAGTCAGTCGAGACCAGTACATCGGGATTGACGTAACCGCGGTTTTCGATTTCGCTCACCTTCAGTCTCCTTTCGCTCTTAGGGACGGGCTCCACTCCAACCCATTTGTGACCAACTCTATCATGATCTCCTGGAGCGCCCAAGACCGGCGGCCTTGTCACCCGACCAGGCACTCAACGCACCCTGTAAGGAGAACCCCCGAAAGGAGACGAGCTGATGAAGAAGCAGCCCCGCCGCCTCACCCTGCATCGCGAAACACTGTTGCGTCTTGAAGATGCGCCGCTTCGGGCCCTCGCCGGAGGAGGTGGCGTCATGATCGTCCAGGAGACCAAGGAGCCCGCGTGCTACTCGCCTCTCTGCGGACCGACCTTCTGGGAGACCTGCGAGACTCAGATCGGCTGAAGCATTCCACCCGGGAAGGCCCGCCGCTGGATGGGTTCCAGACGGCGGGCGCCGGGAGACTCATCCCAAGGCGGATTCCGCGACCGGTTCCGCCCCGCCGGACCCGGCCTCCAGCAGGCTCACGGTGCTCGCCTGGGGGCCTTCGAAGCCTTGGTGCTCGGCGAATCGGACGCGGGAGCCGACCGTCAGCTTGTCGAAGCCGGGGTCGTCGACGGCATTGCGGTGGAAGAAGACCTCGCGACCGTCGGGAGCCGTGATGAAGCCGAAACCTTCCTGGGAGAAGAGGCGGACGACCTGCCCTTCCGGCACTGCTCCCGCCGGCGCCTTCGCGAAATCGCGGCGGCGATCCACGAACTCCTCCAACTGGCGTTCGGTGGCGTCGAAGGCGTCACGGATGGCGATGAAGAGCTCTTCCGACTGTTTGTCCGCCACCAGCTCGGAGCCGGGCACGGTCACGTCGACCCGCACGCGGTAGGGGCCGCCGTCGTGGTGATGGTTGCCCGCCGGCCGCTCGAGGGCGATGCGGCAGCTCGTGACTCGGTTGTAATGGCGCTCCAGCTTGTCGGCACGCTTCCGCAGCTCGGCTTCGACGGCAACAGAGAGCGTGATGTCGCGGGAAGAAATCTCCATGGGAATTTGCATGGCAGCTCCTTTGAGTCAGGAAGGACCGGAGTCCTCTTTCGCGGGACCTCCTTCCTTCCAAGTCAGTCCGCAAGGGCCGTGCCACGGTGGCGGTGCCGGCTGGCGCGGACATGTTTCCCTATCCAAGGACACTCTACCAATAGAGGGCGCCTTGTGGGTGCTACCATCGGGCAAACCTCGTGGCCCCCCTTACGTATCCCACTGGAAGAAGATCCTTCCCTTCATCATAGAACGGAAAACCATAATGTTCGAAGCCTTGAAGACATCTCCCCGATTTCGGGTCCAGAGCCCGTTGCTGCAAAACCTGCGGCGCCGCTTCGGCAAGCTCGGCCTGCGGCTCCTCTTCGTTCTCGTGCCGCTGTTCTTCCTGCGGGCATGCATCGTCACCTACGTGCCTCCCGATAAGATCGGCGTGCGCCAGATCTCCTACGGCTTCGGCAAGGGCTTGCAGAAGGAGCCGGTGTCCCCGGGCTGGCGGCGGGAGGTCAGCAGCTACGAGCGGATCTTCACCTTTCCGCGCGACGTCCAGGCCGTGGAGTTCACCAATAGCGCCGCGGAGACGGGGGCCGGGCACTTGCAACGGCCGGCGGTGAAGGTTCCGACGGTGGACGGCTACCCGGTGGACTTGGACGTCACCGTGCTCTACCGAGTCACGGACCCCTACCTGCTGGCCTCCAGGTTCGGCCTGAGCAAGGCCTACGAGGACGCGGTGGTCGTCCGCTTCACGGACCCGATGGTCAAGCAGTACCTGGGCGAGCTGCTGGCCGAGGAGTTCTACCACGAGAAGCGTCTCACCCAGGTCCATGCGCTCAAGGCGGCCCTCGCCCAGCGCTTCACGGACAACGGCCTCGAGCTCGCGGACGTGCTCATCCGCCAGTACGACTATCCCGAGACCTTCCAGGCCCTGACCGAGCAGAAGAAGATCCAGGACCAGTCCGTGCTCACCAACCAGGCCCTGGCCAAACAGGCCGAGGTGCAGACGCGCCTCAACCGGGTCATCGCCGAGGGCCAGAACCTGGTCAACGTCAGCACGGCGGAGTTCAACGCCCAGATCACCGAGATCAACGCCCAGAAGAACCTCTATCAGCGGCAGAAGACCGCCGAGGCGGACCTGCTGGTCAAATCGGCGCAGGCCAACGGCACCGAGCAGATCAACCGCGCCCTGGAGGGGGCCGGCTCGGCCAAGCTCCTGCGCCTGCGCCGCGGTATCGCCCTGCTCGAAGGCATCAAGGGCCCGATCTACATCACCGAAGACCCGACCGACCTGGGCAAGCTGGGGAACCCGAAATGAACGCCCGGAACCGGAAAGACCTTATGCGAAAGCTCGTCATCCCGTCGCTCGCCCTGGCCCTCGCCGCCGTCTCCCTCGCCGGGTGCACGCCGCACACGACCCAGGCCACGGAGGTGGGGGTGAAGTTCAACAAGCTCACCAAAACCTATGAGCGCCTGGATCCCGGCGCCACCTACTTCTTCGCGCCGTTGATCAACGACTGGCAGACCTTCGACGTCTCGCTGCGCAGCCTGATCATGACCGCGAAATCGGAGCAGGGCGACCGCACCGGCAAGGACGACCTGCGGTTCAAGACCCGGGACGGCAACGACATCGAAACCGACGTCACCGTCCGCTGGCGGATCGATCCCACCAAGATCGCCTATGTCTGGAAGTACGTGGCGCCGGACAGCAACACCGTCCAGGAGCGGCTGGTGCGGCCCCTCGCCCGCACCTACGTGCGCGACGTGCTCAACCGCCTCAACTCGGAGGACTTCTACAATCCGCGCCTGCGCTTCGCCGCGGCCAACGACGCCACCCAACTGCTCGCCTCGCAACTGAGCCGCTACGGCGTCAAGGTGGAGCAGGTGCTGCTGGGCGATTTCGCCTTCAAGCCCGAGTATCAGAAGCTGATCAACGGCCGCAAGGAGGCGGAGAAGACGGCCGAGAAGCTGGAGGCGGAGATCCTCGCCACGCAGGAGAAGAACAAGACCAACCTGCAATCCAAGGTGGCCGAGCTCACGGAGTCGCTCACCCGCACCCAGGGTGAGCTCGAGCAGGCCAAACGGGCCGCCGACGCCTATCTCGTCCAGCACCAGCAGGACGCCCAGGCGACGCTGGCGGAGATGACGGCGCAGGCGGAAGGAACGCGCAAGGAGCGGGCGGCGCTCAACAGCAGCGCGGGCGACGCCTACGTCAACCTCAAGCTCATCGAGGCGTTGCAGAAAAAGGAGCTGCGGCAGATCCCCAAGCTGCCCGGCGGCAATATCATCATCGACGGCAACAAGCTGCTGCAGCAGCTCGGCGTCATCAACTACGCGCTCAGGAAAGACAAGCCCGCCGCCACCGACGACGAGGAGGAAAAGAAGCCCTGAGCGGGGGCTTGACACACCATGCTCAACGTTGCTGGACCCGAGTTCGATTTCGGCCCCGTTCTCTACGCCGTGCTCCAGGAGTGCGAGCACGTGCGCCGCGGCCTCGACGCCGCCGAGGCGCCGGAAAAGCTGACGGAGGCGGCCCGCCGCAAGCTCGCCGAGGTGCGGGAGAGCTATGAGGAGTGCGGCGGTACTCCGCCCTACTGGAACGACCTGGAGCAGGAGGTGCTGGAGACCTCCATGACCCAGTACATCCCCGCCGCCGTGGAGCAGAACCGGCTGGAGACGAGCCACTACGATCTCTGGCGCGGGGGCGACCCGGCGGCCCGAGCCCTCTTCGCCATCCTGGGGCTCGCCATCGGCGGTCTGATTATCGCCATCCCGTGGATTCCCGTCTTCGAGGAGGCCTTCGCCTTCCTGCTGGCCCTCGCCGGGCTCCTCTACCCGGATATCCGGAAGACGTTCTTCGACTTCCGCCACTCCCAGACTCTCAACAAGCTGATCGCCCGAGCGGAGAAGTACCAATACGACAACCGGATCCACTACACGAGCGCCGCGAAGCTGGATGCGGAACTGGGGACGGCTCTGGCCTCACCGGTGCGGGCGGCAAAGAATCAGGGTCAGGGCGAGGGCAAGGTCCTGGAGCATCCATCCCCTACCACGGCCGCGAAATCACGCACGCGTTGATGCCGCCGATCCCCATCGAGAGCTTGCCGGCGGCGCCTTTCGCGGCGTCGCAGGGCTCGTCGAAGACGTAGGCGCTGTGCAACCGTTCGATCTCCTCGTTGAGCTCCGGCCGGTGCAGGGGCGTCGGGTAGAGGCGGCCGCGCTCGTAGCCAAGGTACTGGGCCGTCAGCTCCCAGCCGCCGCCGGCCGACATGCCGTGGCCGAAGGTGCCCTTGCGGGCTGTCACCAGCACCGAGTCGGGCACGACGCCGCGCAGCGTTTCGATCTCCCGGTAGTCGCCGGGGGTGGCCGTGGCGTGGAGGTCCCAGGTGGCCATCTCCTCCGGGCTCAGGGCCGCTTCGGCCAGGGCGTTGCGGATCGCCGCCGTGGGGCCCTCGATCGAGGGGGTGATGATGTGGTCGGCGTCCGAGCTGACGCCCACGGCCACCGGCTCCATGCCCAGCGGCTTGAAGCCCTTCGCCGTCATGTGCTCGAGGTCGCCGAGGATCCAGAGGACGGAGCCGCCGGCCACGTGGGTGCCGCGCAGGCCCGTGAGCGGCTTGGAGACCGAGGCGTCGGCCGAGATCACCCGCGCCGAGTAGAAGGCGCTCACCGAGAGGGCGAGCGGCGGCGGATCGGTGGCTCCGATCACCACGGCCTTGGCCTCACCGCGACGGATGGCGTCCATCCCCAGCTTGAGGCAGACGCCGAAGGTGGAGCAGGCGGCCACCGGCGCGAAGGCCAGGCCGGTGATGTGGCCGAGCATGGAGATCTGCGAGGCCGGGGTGTTCCAGATGTTCCACACCAGATTGGCCGAGACGGACTGCCAGGGCGGCTGCGGCGCCTGCCACTTCTCCTGGAGCTGCCGGAGCTGGCGCTGCTTCTCCTTGAGCACCCGCACCTTGCCGCGTTCGATCTCGCCCTGGACGTTGAGCGACTCGATAGCGGCGAGCTCCTGGAGATAATCCCGCAGACCGGGCGACGAGGCGGCCCAGTGGTGCCACCACGCGGCCTCGGCCTCGTAGCGGTCCTCGGGATCGGCGACCGTGTCCGGATTGGGTGGCGCGCCCTCCGCGGCTTCGCTTCCCCGCGACCGGTGCTCCTGGAAAGCGGGGTTGCGCTCCGCCCAGAAGCGGTCCCAGCGGCGCTGGGCGCGGTCGAGCGAGCGGGTCTGCTGGGAGACGGTGTCGACGCAGCCGATACCGGTTCCCATGTAGACGTGGGCGGCGGTCTTCAGGCTCCGCAGCTCCTCCTCCAGGCCGGGGTTCTGCCCCAGGGCCTGAATGAAGGAGCCGATGGCGTAGCGCACCGGCAGATCCATCTTCTCGGTCAGGGAATGGAAGCGGGACGGCGGGAAGCGCTCCGCGATCCAGGCGCGATAGTCCTCGAAGTTGAACCGCGGGACGCCCACCAGGAAGTTGTCCGGGCCGTAGCCGTTGAACGGCTCCAGCCAGCTCTCCGACGACGACAGGTTGTCCGCGAAAGCCGCGATATTGGGCGAGCGGGGCGCGACGATGCCCCAACCGAAGATGCCGACTCGACGCAAAAGAAGTCCCTCCCCGTTCCGAAACCAGGGATTGTGCCACAGGCGAGCTGCTGAGCCCTACTCGTTCCGGATCGCCAGGATGGGGTCCACCTTGGACGCCCGCTCGGCCGGCAGCCAGGTGGCGACCAGGGCCACGGCGGCGAAGAGGGCGGCCAGGGCCGCGAAGGTGAGAGGGTCGCGGGCGCTCACGCCATAGAGGAGGCTCTGAAGCACCCGGGTGAGCCCCAGGGCGCCCAGCAGGCCGAGGGCGATTCCGGCCGCGGCCAGCGCCGCTCCCTGGCGCATCACCAGCCCGATGACGTCCCACTTCTGGGCGCCGAGGGCCACGCGCACTCCGATCTCCCGCGTGCGCTGCGCCACCAGATAGGAGATGACGCCGTAGAGCCCCGCCGCCGAGAGCGCGAGGGCGATGCCCGCGAAGATGCCGAGCAGCCACAGGTTGAGCCGGCGGCCGGCGAGCGACTCGTCGATCACCTCGTCCATGGTGAGCACCTGGTAGAGCGGCAACCCCGGATCGATGCCGCGCACCGCCTCCCGGATGGGACCGGCGAGGCTCCCCGGAGGGCCCTCCGTCTGCACCGCCAGGCTGGCGTCGTCGAGCAGGTGCGCCTTGTCCGCGTCGCCGTAGGGGAAGTAGATCTCGGTCAGCGGCTGCTGATCGAGCCCCGCCTGCCGCACGTCGCCCACGACGCCGACGATCGTGTACTCCTTCGGTCCGCCGAAGCTCAGCCGCTGGCCGATGGCGTCCGCGTCCGGGAAGTTCCTGCGGACGAAGGCGTGGTTGACGATCACCACCCGTAGACCGTTCTCGCCGTCCCGCTCCTGGAAGTCGCGTCCCTGCTGGATGGGGATGCCGAGTGCCTGGAAGAACATCGGGCTGGCGACCCGGATCTCGGCCATCGGCTCCTTGCCTGGCGGCGGGGCGGGCCGGCCCACGACGAGGAAGCCGCCGTTCGTCCAGGCGGCCTGGATGGGCAGAATGGAGACCACCGCCGCGGCGCGCACGCCCGGGAGCCGGCGCACGGCTTCGAGCATGGGCCGGAACGTCCGCGCCGTGGCCGTGGTGAGCTGTGGCGCCGGAATCGCCATGTGGGCGGTGAGGACGTTGCGCGCCGCGAATCCCGGCTCCCTGCCGCTCAGATTGCGGAACCCGCGCAGCAGCAAGCCGGCACCCACCAGGAGGACTAGGGTGACGGCGATCTCGATCACCACCAGGCCGCTGCGGAAGCGCTGCTGGCCGCTGCCCGAGGTGGCCTTGCCGGCTTCGGTCAGGCTGTCGCGCAGGTCGCCCCGCGCCGCTTGCAAGGCCGGCACGATGCCGAAGGCGAGACCGCTTACCAGGGCCACGCCGAGGAGGAAGACGAACACCCGGAAGTCCAGGGGAATACCCCCTGCGAGGGGGAGCGCGCCCTCGGCGAGCGGCGCGAGGCCCGTGAGGCTCAGGCGTGCCAGCAGGAGGCCCAGGATGGAGCCGGCGAAAGCCAGCACCAGGCTCTCGACCAGGAACTGCCGGATGAGCCGCGACCGGCCGGCGCCCAGAGCCAGACGGATCGCCACCTCCCGCTGGCGCACGGCGGCGCGGGCGAGAAGGAGGTTGGCGACGTTGGCGCAGGCGATGAGCAGCACCAGGCCGACGGCGCCGAGGAGGATCAGCAGCGCCGGGCGGACGTTGCCCACCACCGCTTCCTGAAAGGACAGAGACTTCACGCTTCGGCCCGCCTGCTCGGCCGGGTTCTGCTTCGCGATGAGCGCCGCCACCGTCTTGAGCTGGGCCGTGGCCTGCTCGAGACTCACCCCGCGCTTCAGGCGGCCGCCGACGTTCAGGAAGTGGTTTCCCCGCTGGCGGAGGTCTTCCGGGCTCGGCACGTAGAGCAGCCAGACGTCGGTCCTGGACCACCCGGAAGGGAAGTCGAACGACGCCGGCATGACGCCGATCACCTCGTACTGCTTGCCGTCGAGCCGGAGAGTGTGCCCCACGACTCCGGAATCGGCGCCGAAGCGCTTCCGCCACAATCCTTCCGAGATCACGGCGACCTGCGCCTTGCCGGGCTCGTCCTGCGCCGGATCGAAGACGCGGCCGAGCCGCGGGCCGCGGCCGAGAACCGAGAACAGGTTTGGCGTGGACTCGACCGAGCGGATGCGCTCGGGCTCGCCCGTCCCCTGGAGGTTGGCGCTCCCCCGCCGCCACGCCGCGAGCTGCTCGAAGCCTGTTTGCTGCTGAATCCAGTCGCGGTAGTTGGGAACGGAGACCGTGCCCGTGAAGTTGTCCATCGACTCCCAGAGGCGGACGAGGCGTTCCGGCTCGGGATAGGGAAGCGGGCGCAGGAGAACCGCGTTGAGGACGCTGAAGATCGCCGCGTTGGCGCCGATGCCGAGAGCCAGGCAGAGGATGGCCACCACCGTGAACGCCGGCGAGCGCAGCAGGGACCGCAGGCCGAAGCGCACATCGCGCCCGAGGTCGTCGAACCAGGTCGAAGGAGTGGTTGGGCTCATCGCGTTTCTCCTACAGTCTACGGGAGGATGCTACGCGATGGTGGCCCCGAGGTTTCACCCCCTGGGAGCGCTGGCGTCCAAGCCATCCCGTGATAGCGTGACGCCCCTGTTTCCTCTCCCCTGGGGAGAGGACCGCTCCGAGAGGATTCCGGTCATCATGAGCATTCAAGTTCAGGGGCCCGTCCGGGTCCGTTTCGCACCGTCGCCCACCGGCTTTCTGCACGTCGGCGGTGCCCGTACGGCGATCTACAACGAGCTGCTGCGGCAGAGCGTCGGCGGCGCCTTCATTCTGCGCATCGAGGACACCGACAAAGAGCGGTCCGACGAGGTGATGACCCGTCAGATCCAGTCCGCCCTGGCCTGGATCGGCATCGTCTGGGACGAGGGGCCGTTCCTCCAGAGCGAGCGCCTCGGCCGGCACCACGAGCGCGCCGAGGTGCTGCTGGCCACCGGCAAGGCCTACCGCTGCTTCTGCTCTCCCGAGGAGCTGGACGCCCAGCGCAAGGAGGCGGAGAAGAAGGGCGGCTCGTTCCGCTACCCCCGCACCTGCCTCAACCTGACGAAGGAGAACATCGCAGGGCGTCTCGCCGACGGCAAGCCCTTCGCCGTCCGCTTCAAGATGCCCGACGAGCACATCACCTTCACGGACCTCGTCCGCGGCGACATGGACTTCCCGCCCGACGCGCTGGACGATTTCATCCTCCTGCGCTCGGACGGCAATCCCACGTACCACATGTCCGTGGTGGTGGACGACATCGACATGGGGATCACCCACGTCATCCGCGGCGAGGACCACCTCTCGAACACGCCCAAGCACATCCCCCTCTTCCGCGCCCTGGGCGGCGAAGTGCCCACCTTCGCCCACCTGCCGCTGATCCTGGGGCCGGACAAAAAGCGCCTCTCCAAGCGCTTCGGCGCCGCCTCGGTCGAGGAGTTCCGCAACGAGGGCATCCTCCCCCAGGCGCTCTACAACTTCATGGCTCTCCTCGGCTGGAGTCCGGGCGACGACCAGGAGATCCTCTCGCGCGACGAGATGATCGCGCTCTTCGACGTCAACCGCCTGAACGCCTCTGCGGCCGTTTTCGACAAAGAGAAGCTCTGGTGGATGAACGCCCAGTACCTCTCCCGGCTGGACTTCGAGACCCTGCAGCCCCACCTCGAGCCCTTCCTGGAGCCGCTGGGTCTGACCGACGCGGACCCGGCGCGCCTCGCCGCCGCCGTGAATCTCCACCGCTCGCGCGCCCACACCCTCAAAGAGCTGCCCGAGCTCATCGCTCCCTACTTCCAGGACGAACTGGCGTACGACCGCGAAGCCAACGCCAAGTTCCTCCAGGACAAAGATTTGCCGGAGATCATGCACGCCTTGAGGGAGCGCTTCGCGGTCCTGCCGAGCTTCGACAAGGAGGCCGTGGAGACCGCCCTGCGCGGCCTGGCCACCGAGCGGGGGATCAAGGCGGGAGCCCTCATCCACCCCACCCGCATGGCCCTCTCCGCCGCCGCCCAGGGCCCGCCGCTCTTCGACCTCATCGAAGTCATGGGACGGGGCGCAAGCCTGCGGCACCTGGACCACTTCCTGGCCTTCCTCAAGAAGGGCGCCCAGGGTTGACCTCGGGGAGACCTTTCCGCTAACCTAACCGCCCTGTCCTGCTGGGAGGTCGTTCAACGGTAGGACATGCGGCTCTGACCCGCAGAATCGGGGTTCGAATCCCTGCCTCCCAGCCAATTTCCTTCCCATCCCTGCTAACTGGTTGTCTGATGAGTAGCTCCGTCCTTCAGAAGTACCGCTCGGAAATCCTGGATCTGGCGATGCGCCATGGAGCCGGGAACGTGCGCATGTTCGGCTCTCTGGCCCGCGGTGAAGGCCGCGCGGGAAGCGACCTCGACCTGCTAGTGACCCTTGGCGAAGGGCGCTCTCTTCTCGTTTGAATTCCCGGGCTTGTCGTTGGCAACAACGGTCCAGTCCACGTTATCGCCTATGCCGTTGAGATCTGTCGGGCGTGCGATTGTAATCGTGTCACCACTCACGCTCGCGCCGCAGGTGCGCGTTCTATCGACCCTTCTGCCGAACTTATCGTACTTATAGCACTGCAAGTGAGCTATCTGGAGTTTCGAAATTCCGCAGTTGTCGGTCGCGATTGCTTTGAATGACATTGGTCTGAAGGGGGGCGGGAGAACAACGGGCGGATTGTTACAGCTAACCGAAGGCAAAACGCGATCTTCCACGCTAACTGTTGACCCACACGTAGCAGAATCATCCTTATCATCTGTCACACTTAGAGTGACGAGCGTCTTGCCGACAGAGTACGGGCCGGGAGGATCTGGTTTTAGTGTCAGAGGATCGCCATCGGGGTCGTATGACTCTCCATCGACTTGCGCTTCACTTATATCCTGAGCTCGGCAGGAAGCATCGGTAGGTACTGCGATGTCTCGGCACTTGGCAACCGGCGGTTGGTTAGGCAATACTTTCGTAATAGCGTCCGGGACAGCCGGAGCAGTCTCCAGATTACCCCCTGATCGTGCGCTACGCTATAGAAGGCATAGGATCTACCGACCACTCCATGAAAAGCTCCAGAGGTTTCAGAAGTATGACTGAGCCATTCGGCAAAGGGGCTTCCGTCCTCAGAGACAAGAATGGTGAAATCTTTGATTCCTGCTCTGGGTGAGGATATTGACAACGCGATGCGGCCTGAAGGGCCGCGAGACCGTAGGTCCGGCGTTTGAGGACCGCGGCTGGGAAGCCCGGCGTGCGATCTCTTGAGGTGGCCGACGATATCGCTTAAGACGTGCAATTCTCGCGGCCTTATAGGCCGCAAGGATGGGTGCCCTTCTTCCCAGGGCATCGGCCTTCGGCCTCGGCCCTGGGCTGGGGTCTCCCGGCCCGTTGGGCCGGTGTGTGGCCGATTGTCAATTGGACCGGAACCGGCAGCCGGCCTCCCTCGCCTCCGTCCAGGGTGTCCCTGGCTGGGGGGCTGTCGGACCCGCATGGCGCGGCGGCCAGCAGAAGGAACGCGGGAACCGGCTCCGCGTCGTGCCTTTGGCGGCTCTCGAGGCGCGCGGCCTTCGCACCTCGGATTGCATCACACGGCGCTCTTCTTGATTCTCACCCATAAATATGGGAAAATGGGCGACATGAAGACCACGCTGGAAGTTTCGGACGATCTCTTCAGGAGGACCAAGGCCGCTGCCGCCATGCGTGGAGAAAGTCTTAAGGATTTCGTGACGGAGGCGCTTCAGGCGCACTTAGAGCGGAAAACGACCGCAGCTCCGCTGCCGCCAGGTTGGCAGAGTGTCTTCGGCAAGGCACGGCAAGAGGAAGTGGCGTCGGTCGACTCCATCGTCGCCGAGGAATTTGAGCGCATCGATCCGGAAGAGTGGCGGTGATCCTCGATACCAACGCGGTCTCCGCTCTTTTCGTAGGCGATCCTGCTCTGGGGCAAGTGCTGGCCGGGGAGCAGCGCCACCACCTGCCCGTGATTGTCATCGGCGAGTACCGCTACGGGCTACTTGGCTCGCGGTATCGCGACCATCTTCGGGCGCTCTTGGAGACTCTAATCCGAGAGTCCTTTATCTTGCCGGTCGATGAAGCGACAGCCGAGTCTTATGCGTTCGTGCGGGACGAGCTCCGTCAGAAAGGCCGGCCGATTCCAGAGAACGACATCTGGATCGCTGCTCTCGCGCGGCAACACGGTCAGACGTTGGTCAGCCGCGACGGTCATTTCGACGAGGTCCCAAACCTTCGCCGTCTAGGCTGGTAACAACCCCACCAGCGCTCCGCTGATGCATGAAGGGGATCGCGCGGCCGGCGAACGGCAGTTTGTGTTGCATGAGCGCAGCTTCGTGTCTCATCCCGGCTCGCTCGCGGGTGCCCGTGATGCACCAGCCGCTGCCGATCCTGACGGCGGCGCCTTGTGGTAGCCTTCGGCCTTTCCCCAACCTCGTAGTGGAGATGGACCCCGCAGGAAGCCAGCGCAAGTGAGCATGGAACCATGACCCCCGTCCTCGGCGGCCGGCGTGAGCTGCGGGCGAGCCTGCTCATCGGGCTCTGCTGCCTGATGGTCTACAACGCCAACGGGCGGGCGATCAGTGCCGGCGACACCTACCCGGCGCGCTACCTGCCGTTCTCGATCTGGCGGCACCACAGCCTCCTTCTCGATCCGATCGTGCCGCTTACCGCCCAGGGGCGAGACCGTACGGCGTTCTGGATGGTTCATTTGTCTGACGGCCACGTCATCTCTCTGTACCCCGTAGTGCTGCCGGTGCTCATCGCGCCGCTCTACCTGCCCGCGGTCGGTTATCTGCACCTGCGGGGTTGGACGGATGGGCGACTGGACCACCTGGCGAGGGTCATGGAGAAGCTCTCCGCCTCGCTCGTGGCGGCTCTTTCGGCGTCGCTTCTCTACCTGCTGCTGCGGCGCCGGGCGGCGGCGCCGATCGCGCTGCTGCTCACCTTGGCTTATGCCTTCGGCACCACCACCTGGGTGATCAGCAGCCAGGCTCTGTGGCAGCACGGGATGGCTGAGCTCCTGGTGATCGTCCTCCTGCTGCTTCTCACCGGGCCGTGCACCGCGCCGCGGGCGCTGGCGGCGGGGTTGCTGTGCGGGCTCATCGCCGGCAACCGCCCGCCGGACGTCATCCTCGCGGCGGCGCTCGGGGCTTACGGGCTCTTCTGGGCGGGCCGGAGCCGGGCGGCGCTGCTCGCCGCCGCGGCGGCGCTGCCGATGGGCCTGGTGCTGCTCTACAACCTCGGGGTGGCCGGCCACTTCGCCGGCGGTTACGGGCTGATGGGCAAGGCCCGCTTTTTCCAGCACGCCCTGCTTCCCGGCCTCGGCGGGTTGCTGTTCAGCCCGACGCGGGGGCTTCTTGTCTTCTCACCGTTCCTGCTCTTCCTCGGCCTGGCCTGGCGGCACCTGCCGCGCGACCGCGGCGAGCGCGGCCTCACCCTGGCGATGAGCATCGGCGTCGCCCTCCAGCTCCTGATCTACGCCAAGGCCGACTGGCGGTCCGGCATCTCCTGGGGGCCGCGCTATATGACCGACCTCCTGCCGCTGCTCCTGTGGATGCTGGTGCCGGTGGTCGCCGCGCTACGCGGCCTCGGCCGGGTGTGCTTCCTGCTTGCGGCCGGCGTCGCGGTCGCCATCCAGGCCATCGGCGCCTTCTGCTACACCGGCGTGACCGACAGCGCGATCTTCGCCGTTGCCAGCGGTCCCCGCAAGATGCGGGCCGCGTGGGGCTGGCGGAACGCACCGTTCGTCGCTTCCTGGCAGCAGGGCCTCGCGCCGGCGGAATTGATGACTGAAGTGCGCGGCAATCTCGACGCCATCGAGGCCGGAGGCCGCGCGACCTCCGCGGTCACCGCCGGCCAGGAGGTCGTCGCGGCCGGCTGGGCGCTGGCCGGCCACGCAACGCCCTGGCAGGTGGCGATAGCCATCGACGGCCGGCAGCCCGTCGCCTCTCACACCTTCTCAGACCGGACCGACATCCGCGGTACGCTGCACGAGGCGAGCCCCGCCGGCTGGCGTATTCCGTTCGCCACGGCCGGCCTCGCTCCCGGCGAGCACAAGCTGGCCGCCCTCGCCTGGGCCTCAGAGAAGGGAGACGTGTATTACCTGGGGGAGCGCAAGCTGACCGTGCGGAGGGCACCGGCGGCGGCCAGCGACGAGGATCTCGACGCCGCTTTCAGGACGGCAGCGGCATGGCTTCGCGCGCACCAGCAGGGGCCTGGATACTGGCTCACCGCCTACACGCGCGCGGCGCGCTTCCAGGAGCCGCGCCAGGAGATGAACACCTTCCTCACCGCTCTCCTGGTCGACCTGCTCGATCCGCTGGCGGCCACCGGAGCCAGCGCCGATCTCGGCGCCAGCTTGCAGCGCGCCCGCCAGCACCTCACCGGCCAGATCGAGGCCGGCGGACTGGTGCGCTACCATGGCCTGCCAGACGCTCCCGGCATCGGCACTCTGGGGTGCGCCATCACACCCGATACCGACAATACGGCGCTCGTCTGGAGGCTCGCTCCCGACGAGGACCGCCGCCGGCTGCCGGCCGCCCTGGCGACTCTCGGCCAATATCGCACCCGCGAGGGCCTCTACCGCACCTGGCTCGCGCCGCGCGAGGCCTACCAGTGCCTCGACCCGGGCAACGATCCGGACCCCGCCGACATTGCCATCCAGATGCACGTTCTGCTATTGCTGGCCAAGGTGCAGCCTCCGGCCGGCCGTGCGCTCTGCGAAGCGCTCCGTCCAGTCGTCGATCAGGATCGGGTCTGGGTCTACTATCGAATGGCGCCGCTGGTCCCGATCCTGCGCCTGACGGACCTCCGGCGCGCCGGCTGCGAGCTGAAGCTGCCGGAGTCACGGATGCGGACGCCGGTGCCGGGCCAGGAGATCTGGGTGTCCCTCGTCCGGCTCCTGGGGCGCGCGCTGACCCCCGGAGGCTCACCAGCCGACGCCGCGGAGCTCCAGGCGGTGCTGCGCCAGCTTGCCAAGGACGACTTTGCCCTTTTGCGAAGGAACCCGCCGCTCCTCTACCACAATGATCTCACCGCGACGGTTCCGCGATATTACTGGTCGGAGGACGCCGGCTACGCTCTCTGGCTAAGGCTTGCTGACGAAGATGCGCACCTCCGGCACCTCCATCCGAACGGCTGAAGCTTCCGCGGTGCGGCCTGCGCCGATCCTTGGCGAGCGCCTTCGCCGCTATCTGGCCTGCCTGCGCCTGCCGGAGATCCTCGTTCTCCAGGGCTCGCCCCTGCTCGGCGCCGCCTTCGCCATCCGCCACCCGGCGGTGGAGAACGTAGGGCCGCTGGCGATGCTCATCGTCGCCAACGTCTGCCTGATGGCGCACATCTTCATGCTCAACGACTGGTCCGGCCTGACCGCCGACCTCACCGACTCCAACAAGGCCGCCGGCGTCTTCACAGCCAGAGGTGTCGGCCGCAAGGAGATCGGCGGTCTGGCGGCCGGCTTGCTGGTCTTGAGTCTTCTCCTCTTCAGCCGCCTCGGCCCAAGCACCCTCTGGCTGTCACTGGCCATCGCTACTCTGAGCGCCTTCTACTCCCTGCCCTACTTCAATTGGAAGGGCAGACCGCTCCTGAGCTCAGCGGCCCACCTGGCCGGTGGCGCCCTCCACTTCCTCCTCGGCTACTCCCTGGGGAGCGTCATTGACCGTCGCGGCCTCGCTATTGCCACCTTCTTCGCCCTGACCTTCGCCGCCGGTCACCTGACCCAGGAGGTCCGCGACCACCAGGGCGACGTCCTCAACGCCATCAGGACCAACGCGGTAATCTTCGGCCCCCGCCGCACCTTCGTCGCCAGCCTGGCCCTCTTCACCCTGGCCTACGCCCTCCTTCTTCTCCTGGCCCTCCAGGGCATCCTCCCTCATCCTCTGGCAGCCCTCGTCGCCCTCTACCCCCTGCACCTGCGCTGGTCGCTCGAGACCCTGGCCGGGGGCCTCACCTACACGAGCATCCGCCGCCTGCAAGCACGCTACCGCGTGCTCTACGCCATCATCGGCCTGGCCATGGTGGCAGCCCTATGGCTCAATTGAAGTCGGTCGCGATGCGCTTCTAACTAACTCGGTGCCGGCTTGGGCATCGGGAAGAGCGTCAGGAAGCGCTTGACCACGGACTTGTCGCCCTCGATCTTCAGATCTCCGGCACGCAGAGCTTCGGAGAGCTTGCTCCCACCGTAGGCCAGTGCGGCGAGTGTGTTCAGGTTCTGGCCCTCGGCGATGACCCGGTTGAGGCGCGTCTGCACCTCGGCCTGCTTGGCCAGGGCCTGGTTGGTGAGCACGGACTGGTCCTGGATCTTCTTCTGCTCGGTCCGGCGCGCAAGGCGTCGGCGAGCTTCCCTCCGTAGGCCAGCCCATGATTTAGAACGCATTGGCGACTGGCGACAGCGCTGGTCTCGCCGTTTCATTTTCGGAACCGAGGCGTTTCCTGAAGGGTCCAAAAATGGAACCACAGAAGTGATCTCTGCCCAAAGCATCATTTAATTTCAAATACTTACAGCGCTATCCCCGCCGGGCTCACGAATTGCTGAATCCAAGGCGCAGGTAGTAGATATCAGGAGGATTGCCGGCCCATGTTGCACAGGTTTGGAACATTCAACGGCAGCCCTCTTCAGGAAGCGAGTTATTGCAGGGTCCGTCGCATTCGTCCGCGCACAATGAACCTGCCAGCCCACTAAGGAGAACGAGTCAACGTGTGGCGAAGGATAACCGCAGTAGCCGCCTTTTGGTCTTTGCGAGCCCTCCTGGCGCTGGCCGCCAACGCTGGCGAGAGGCCCGTCCAGTTGCTGGTCACGGCGACCCCCGCCTTCTTCAACCCTGTACTTGGGCAGTCAGCTCAGATCCGGCTGTCGACATCGAGGCCGGGCCACGTGACTGTCGAAATACTAGACCGCGACCGGTTCGTGGTGCGCACCCTCGATGCGGTGCCGATCGACAAAGAAACCGTCGTGCGATGGGATGGAAAAGATGGCGCGGGTACGGTGGTCCCCGATGAGGCGTACGCCGTCCGTGCTCGTTTTGTCGGCGATAGAAGCGAGCTCGTGTACGACCCCGGGAGGAACTTCCAACCGCGGCCCCTCAGCATCGACAGTACGTCGTACTCACGCGTCGATGGTGTGCTGAGCTACCGGCTCGAACGTCCGTCGAGAGTTCATATCCAGGCCGGCCAGGCGCGGCCGGTCGCGAGCGGCCCTGCGCAGGGCCCTGTCCTGCGCACGATCGCGGATCGCGCTCCGCGCGCCGGTGGCGCAGTGATCGAGTCCTGGAACGGAATGGACGAATCTGGAAGGGTCTACATCCCCGGCCTTCAGAACTTCGTCGTTGCGGCACTGGCGGTGCCGCTGCCAGAGAGCTCCCTGATCACGGTTGGCAATCGTAGCGTGAGCTTCACCGAGTACGCGCGCCGTCATCGCGCTGCGACGCTCACTCGACCGCGGAAGCTCGCGGCTACGGCGCACGCCCACCATCAAGGGCTCAACGCGTTCGAGGATCGCAGCCCACGACTGGTGCTTTTACCTGCAAAGGGGGGCGATTCGTCGATCTGGAAGAGCGGCACCGGCAAGGCCCTGGAGTTTTCGGTCGAGCTCGACAGGGATACCGCGCCCTTCTTTCTCAGCCAGCCCCACTCCCTCGATGTGTTCATCGACGCCGATCGCATCGTACGTGTGAACTGCCGGGCGAATCCCTGTCCTGTCCGCTTGCCGGCAGCGCAGGTTCCGCGAGGTCGCCACCGCCTCGGCGTCAACTGGTCGTCCGAGCTCGGACCGGTGGGCGTCGCCGTCCGATGGGTGGAGAAGCCATGAGCCATGGAATGCGTTGCCTCGCCTTCGTCCTCGGATGCTCGGTGGCGCTGCTCGCAGCACCGGAAAGAGCGGAGGCTACCAATGTCGGCGGCACCCTGACCGCGAATACGAGTTGGACACTCGCCGGGAGCCCGTACGTTGTTACCTCAGAGCTCACGGTCGCGTCCGGTGTAACCCTGACCATCGAGCCTGGCGTCGCCGTCAAGCTCAACCAATCCCAGCGGATCGTGGTCTACGGGACGCTGACCGCCATCGGCACCGCAGCTGAGCCGATCGTCTTCACCTCCAATCAGACGACGCCTACTGCGGGCTATTGGCGCGCCCTTGTCTTCGTGCCGGGCTCTTCGGCGAGCCGGCTTTCTTATGTCACCGCGA